>Ga0310786_10000239_pt1 | contig 92314 bp, 75 predicted proteins | sample AusTroGonzalo_MG_FD_203881 | JGI IMG/M metagenome (GOLD analysis project Ga0310786, IMG submission 203881) | Bovine rumen microbial communities from tropical cattle in Woodstock, Queensland, Australia - Gonzalo_03 (v2) (version 2) | ecosystem: Host-associated > Mammals > Digestive system >... | reverse complement strand
CCGGACCGCATCGACCCGAAGGCCGTCGCCGTGAATAACCTCAATCCCGCCGAGGGAAAGCCGCTGCAGGAAGTCGAGGCCGACTTGATCAGCTGGGCTGAGGAGAACGGAATCAGCGCCATCACGCCCATAGCTCATAACCTCGCCTTCGATATGGCATTCATGAAGGCCGCGTTCCCCGTGTTCTCCCGGATTTTCTCGCATCACGGACGCGACAGCATGAGGCTGGCCCTTTCGCTCAACGACATTCTCCGCACCCAGATCGGGGAGGAACCGTTCTCCAGCGTCTCGCTCCAGTCGCTCAAGCTCATGCTCGATATCGACGGCGACGTCCAGCACAACGCCCTGGAAGACGCGCGGGACACGGCCCATGTCTACCGCAAACTGACGGCCATGCTCCGAGCCGGATGAGGTAACGCCAACCGAAACTGCTTTTTTGATTTTGAAAGGACAATTACCATGTGTGACGGATTCAACGTAAAGAATACGGTCCGTCGGATCAAGCCCGACCTTTTCTCCGCTCTTCTTTCGCGGCACAGCCTTTCCATGAGTGTGAATTGGAAAGCGTCCGCTTATAAATACAAAAACGACGTCTTCATGAACTACATGCTCATGGAGGACGCCGACCACAGAATCATCGAACCCGAACTGGTGGAAATCGGCACGTTCGCCGCGTGGGCGGGCGCGAGCGAGGCCATCATCCGCTCGCTGGAAGCACAGTCGCTTTCCCTGCCGCCCGACTACGCAGAGGAAACAGTGCTGAACAAGGCCGTCTGGGTTTACCTCGAACATCCCGAACTCTGGGAAAGCCTGGGGACGTTCGCCTCCATCGACCGCATCCGCAAAGACCGCTGGTTCCTCGCCGACGTCGAGCCATATTTGATCGAAGCCCCGTTCCCCGACACAGAGACTCCCGACCTGGAAAAGCTCAAAGGCGAGCTTGCGCCATATATCCAGGGCCACCAGGGCCGCGGGAAATATCTCGACATCGCATTCGAGCTCAGGAATGGCGAGGATGAGTATTATATCATCGACTTGAACGACTTCAAACGGCACATCACGACGTGCGAAGACGGCGAGTTTGACCACGAGGCCATTTCCACGAAGACCGCGCAGATCGTGTTCGTGTATCACCGTGCCTTGAAGCAAGTCGAGGCGCTGCTTCCCGGATTCTCGAAGAAGGAGAAGCTCGACCTCTGCAATATCTGGGCGCGCGTCGTCAAGAACGCATACATCGTCGGAGCCGAGCCGAACAAGCCCCTGTACGATCTCTCGCCCGTGCTCAATCCCGATTTCGTCTTCGCCCCGGATGAGGACGGTTACATTGTCGAGGCGATGCCGGTCGGCATCCGCTTGTGCGTCCGCGACTGTCCGGGCAGCCGCCAGATCTTCCTGGAACGCGACCGCTCAATCTACGTTCAGATCGAGGAGGCCATTCGGAATCACACCCTCACGCGTGACAACCGTATCGTCGAATGGCTCGATGTCCGCGTCAAGCTGTCCAGGGAGTTCGGGCGTTCCCGGTATCAGACCGTCCGTTTCCGCCCGGACGGCCACAACATCCTTGACCTCAACTGCAAAGTCCACGCGCCTCTTTTGAAGGCCGGAAACATTTGGTTCCCCAGATATGCCGCTTGACCTGAACACAATAGCCGCCGGAATGGCCTGGACCGCCATTCCGGAATTCGATTCGTCCGTGGTCGATGAGACCGCAGCACCATACCTCGCGCTCAAATTCCTGGAGCCCACGCAGCCGGCGACGTTCGTCCGCTGCCCGTGCGGGGACAGCCACGGTGCGACCGTGGAACGCATCCTCACGAAAGACCGCCGTACCGTCTTCCTCGCCTTCTGCGAGGAGACGGGGATCCCGTATCCGGTCGAGCTTGCGCAGCTCCGCCGCTGGCGCGTCAACGTGAATGCCATCATGAACAGGATTCAGCAGGGATTCAAGTGTTCCGGAAAGCCGGAGGAACGAGGTGCCGGCCTGTGGTTTCTTGGGGAGACGGGTGTTTCGCTCGCCAGATGCAGGCGCCAGGTGTTCTTCGCCAATAGATTATCCTCGGAAGTGCTTGCGTCGCTCCCCGAAGGCACAACGCAGATCCTTGTCGTCGGTGAGCTCAATCCGCCAGCGGTGGACAAGTTCTCCGGTCGCATCTTCCAAATGTGCGAGCTCATTTCCGTTCAGGACGGGGAATGCGTCTTTGACCTGGATGCTGTGCAACAGCGTCTGGAGGCCATCAAGCCCGCCAAGGGGAAAGGTGCGCAGGTCATCCCCAAGGATGCCGTCAAGAAGTCCAGGGAAGCCATGATCATTGATTACCTGGACGGCCTGGCCATGTCTCTGCGGGACGCCTACTGGAACGCCGTCAGCAAGGGAGAGCCATACGAACTCCCGCGCAGGCCGACCTATGAGCAGATCGCCGAACACATCAAGGTCGCCACGAACGGGACGCAGACGCCGGACCAGACCACGGTCATGCGTACCATTCTGCCCAGCACGAATCCGAAGCTCAAACTCCTATGGGAGAACATTGGCGACGTCACCTTCGTCCGGGACTATCGCCGGAAGAAAAAGCAGCCGCGAAAGCGTCGTGTAGAGAGCGACGAGGACTTCATCGAAGAGATGTTCTCCGAGGTCGGGATGGAGCAGGACCACAACGGGTTCCATGTGGTGTAGGGAAAATACTCAATCTTTTTCTGTTTTTCGCTTGAATTATTACCAAGATGGTGATATAATAGAGCAAAGGTTATACAGTTGTCCCCAATTTGAGGTGAAACGCATGGAAACCGAGAGCATAACTGGCTTAGGAAAGCGTGGGCTGTTGCACATGCTCAGGGGGTCTGCATATTCCATGTGGGGGAATCGGCGATCCCATCTTTTTTCGTTTTTTCTCGAAAAAGATAGTGGGTACCCCACAAGATGTCCGATGGTCGGCAGTATAGTATTGCAAAAACCATGACGTAATACGAGGACAACGGTATGCCGATCAGCAAAAAACAATTGATCCGATTCGTGAGACTTGTTGCAAGTCTGAAGGAAAACCGTTATCCGAATTGTTCATCGTTTGCGGCGGAGCTTCGTGCAGCCGATGTGAACGAGAATATCAATATAGCCTGTACCCCCAAAACGGTTGCCAGAGACATCCAAGTCCTGAAGAACGACTTTGGCGCCCCCATTAAGTTCAGCGCATCCAAAAACGGATATTACCTGACAAAGCGTTCCTGGAATTTCTCATGCCCGCAGTTCTTTGAGGATACGGCTGTGTTCTCTGCTGTTCTCGGTGCACGGGTCGCCGAACATATCTTTCCGGAACCTCTGAAACAGAATATGCGGGCTGCCGTCGATTATCTCCTCACGAACAATAACCCCGACGCATTGGACCAGACTTTGGTCGAATCCTTGGTCGTGATTCCCTCGAATCGAATCAGAGTAGATGCGAATGTGTTTATGCCGCTTTTCCAGGCATGGCAGAACCATGAGATTTGTCACATTGACTATCTTGACAGTCGAGGGAAAACGACCTCAAGAGACTTCGAGCCCCACGCAATAGTATTCTACGATGGGGCTTGGTACACGAAAGGCTTCTGCTACGTCCGTAAACAAATGCGTACGCTGACCGTGGCAAGGATAAAATCTGTTACCAAGACTAGCAGGAAGTTTGTGCCGAATCAAAAAATCATCGGAACCGTTACCGAGGATGATGTGTTCGACTATGAAGCGGTCGAGAACGTGGTCGTGCATTGCGACGCATACCTGACAAAGATTCTTCCCGTTCGTCCGCTCCACCGAATGCAGAAGATTAAGCATCTGTCAAACGGCGAAAGCGAGGTCTCCGTGGCAAAGCTCCCTCGTCAACGCCTGATTACTTGGACACTGCATCAATGTGGCCGTGCAAATGTCATTAAACCTGTTGATGCAAGAAAAGAAATCCTTGGCTTTGCAAAAAAGATAACGAACAAACATTTATCATAACAGCAATAACAACCAACAAAAGAGAAAGGCTTTTTTTGCATGAACGGAAAAGAGTTTCTGGATTCAAAGTGGTGCAAAGATGCGGCGAGTCCGCAGAAGCAGACACAAATCAAGGAATCGTTCGGGAAGTGGACTGCCCGCGTCAACAACATAGGGCTGCTTTCCAGGGCAAAGCAACTCTATGAATTCTTCCTGTCTTCTGAAATCACTGGAACCAAAAAGATTGCTGTTGCTGGGGCTCTTTTATATATCATCACGCCGATTGACATTATCCCGGATTTCATCCCAGTTGTAGGTTGGCTGGACGACATAGGGATTGCCAGTTTCGCCCTCAGCTACATTTTCTCGCAAATGGACAAGGTCGAACAGGCAAAACTTGCAAAGGAAAGGGGCGCATCTTTTCCTGAAACATCCCAAGAGGATTTGTTGAAAAGAGAAATCGATGGGACATGCGATGAGGGATTTCATATTTCCCTTTCCGATTCCAAAAAAGATTTTGCACTTCATACGGAACTTCCGGATGCTGCGGAGTTGCACTCGCGACTGAAGGAACTCGCCGAGATCGCGAACAAACTGCATATTGATGGAGCGGATAAAATCTGTCAAGGCATTGAGGATAAGATCAGTTGTAACAGGCTTCAGCGAATCGCTGTTGTCGGACGCTATTCGACGGGAAAATCAACTTTGATCAATTCTCTTCTTGAAAAGGATTTGCTTCCATCCTCGCCGGTCCCGACAACAAAGACCGTTACCTACCTTATGAAGGGGGCTTCAGCATCACTGTATTCCGAACAACCAAATGGGGATGTAGTTGTACATCAGTCCATCAATGAACTGAAAGACCTCTATTCTAAGGATATGGCAAACGCTTCGAAAGTTACTTTGATCCTACCGGATTTCCCGTTTGGGGACTTGACGATTACGGACACTCCCGGTTTGGAAGACCCTGATCAGTCGATTGTTCAGCGGACGCTTGATATCCTTCCTGACATGGATGCCATTGTGGTCGTTTTGGATGCCAATTATCTTCAATCCGAGGTCGAATTCAAATTTATATCCTCATTGCTTCGCGAAGACAAGGATAAAAAGTTGTTTATCGTTATCAATAAAACGGATGGGAAAACGCAGACTGAAGTGGAAAAGATGGAAACACTTTGTCGCTCCCACTTGATTTCTCACAATATTCCTGCTCCGCGCATTTATCCACTTTCGGCGAAAGAATCAAACAGTGCAGGCTTTGTGCAGTTCAAAAAAGATTTGTTCGACTATCTGCGGAATGATATCCGTGCAGAAGCGGTCATTCATGCCGAAAATGAAATGAAAACTTATTCTAAAACGCTGCTGGACGCTTGCGGCAATGCTCTCATGCTACGGGCAAAAGATATTGAACAACAGCGCAATGAAGCACAATCTGCTCGCGAAAACATAGAACAGATTCAGCGGGAATACGGAAAACAGAAAAAGGCTCTCTCTGGAAAGATTGCCTCTTATCGTTCCCAATTCTTTTCTGATTTCTCGCTCTTTATGGCCAATTTGAGAAGCTCTGTTCGCGAGCAGATCATGAAATCAAGTTTGGATTCGTTGAAAAATACCGATGCTATAGCCTCATCAATCAAGCAGGAAATCACCTCGTTTGTTGATTCCAAACTCCACGAAATTGACCAAAGTCTGCAGGCCGATTTTGACGAAGCTAATTCAAAGATCAAAACGGCCCTTTCCGAACTCAAGCTTCCTATTTCTGTAGAAATTAAGGATTTCTCGCATTATTCCAGTCTGTTTTTGCCAGCTATCGTTTTGACCGCATGGTGGCTGCCAATCGGATTTTTCTCGTTTGTCAGTGTCTGTATCATTGCTGCTTTCGGCAGGAATTTCTTTGAGAGTTCCATTTCTCAATTTCTAAGCTCAGTGGGCATCAATAAGGTCAGAGCAAACGTGGCGGACGCCGCTTCCGCCAACATGGACGATGCCGAAAAGCAATTGACAGAGAAACTAAATGAAGCTTTCGATTTGATGGAAAAAGAACTTGAAAACTCCATGGATTCTGCAATGAAGGCTGCAACGACACCGCTTGAACTCATATCTTCCACGGACAATCTTGATCTTTCTGAAATCGGCGAGTGTAGAAAACGTCTTGTAAAACTCGTTGAAGACAACTGAAACCAAGCGCAACAACATCAAACACATATAACAGCAAGGAGCTTGCTATGAGCCTGTTTGCAAATTATGTCCCGTTCAAACTCGAACTCGAAAAGTACATCGGACACTGTCAGGATGTTTTCAAACAAATCGGAGACACCGCTTCCAGCAATCTTGTTTCCGGTTTTATCAAGGACCTTGACAATCAACGGTACAATATCACAATCGTCGGAAGTCTTAAACGAGGGAAATCGACTTTATTGAACACCTTGATGGAACGTTCGAATGATGATATCTCCCCGATTGCAACGACTGTTTGTACTTCCGCGATTATCAAATACCTGGATAAGGAATTGGCTCCTGGCGACAAGAAGGAAAAAGCAATCATTTATTTCAACGATCCTGAAACGCAGCCTGCCGTGGTTCCGCTTTCCCAACTTCGCAACTATGTGACGGAAGAAAAGAACCCGGAAAACCGGAAACAAGTCAGATCGGTTGAAGTCTATGGAGATTTCCCGGCATGGAGTAAAGCTGTAACCATCATAGACAGCCCTGGTCAGAACTCTGTTTTCAGTCATCACGATACTCTCCTTAGCGATTTTCTTCCTTACACGGATGCAATTATCTTCCTTGTTTCAGCTGATATTCCTTTGGATGGCGGGGATATTGCTCTGCTGAAAGAATTAAGTGCAGAACAAAAGGAAAAGATCTTCTTCGTCCTGACGAAAACTGATAACATTGAGAATCCAGACGATCTTGAAGAGGTAAAATCCTTTGTCATGGGGAAAATTGCGGAAACGGGGATTCCGTGTGAAAAATTGTATGCGGTTTCTGCACTTCCTGTTTACCAAGGGCTTCGAAAAGGATTGGACTCCGTTCAGATTGAAACTCTGAAGGGAGAAAATGGAATCGCTGAATTGGAAGATGATCTTGAGAAGTATATTGTTTTACAATCCGATCAGACCAGCGCAATCCGAGCAAGAATTGAAGGACTCGTGAAGAAAACAGCCTTAGCCTGTAACAACTATATCGAGACTACCAACAGTCTTATCTCCAAGCAGGATTTTGATTTGGAGTCTATTAAAAACGAACAGAATGAGTTGATCGATGCAAACAAGCTTCTACGGGAAAACACTAAAAAGGCTTTGAGAAAATTTGAACGGGAATGGAAAAAAGTTGTGAACGGTTTTTCGCGCAAGTTTGCAAATCGTGCGGATGCAGTGGAAGACAAAATCAGAGACAGTCTTGAAAAAGGTGGTTTGACTAATGCGGTTTTCCGCTCTTTTAAGTTAAAAAAACAAGTCGGGAAGGCGCTTTCCCTAGAAATGGAAGCCCTGCTCATTGATATGGAAGCGAAGCTGGATGAAATCATTTTAACCCTGAATCAAGACTTTGACGATGAACTCTTTTTGTATGCAAAGCGAAAACAGGGGACGGATTTCGGTTCCGTTGCCGGTTCCTTTGTTGCTACCGCAGCTTTAGGTGGCACAGCTGCATGGGGGTTTTCCGCTACAGGAGCAGCAGTGTCTTCCGCTATGTCCGCATACGGAGCTTGGCAAAGTGCAGCAGCCGCGTCAACGTTGGCCAAAGCTGCCTATTCCTGTCAATCTGTTGGAGCACTTGCAAAGCTTTGGAGTTGGATTACCGGAAGTGGCGCAACAGTAAATGTGGCTAGAGAAGCCGCAACAGCCGCTGCAAACGCCGCCAACGCTGGAACCCTTGCACTTACCACAGGAATTACAGCTGTTGCTACGGCAGGAATTTCAATAGCAGCTACATTGATCGCGCAGAAAATAGTCCAAATCGGATTGGTGAATTGGCAGGGGACACGTATCCCCGGATTGATTGAAAGCATAATGAACGAAATGGAAGACAAGCTTTTCAAAAGCTTGGATTCATACAAGGCAAGTATTATTCAGGAGTATCAGCAGAACATTGAAGATATTATTTCCGACAGAGAGGAGCGAATCTCCGAAATTCAAGAACTTCTCTCTAATAACGATCCAGAGGAACGCCAGCATGTTTTAGACCGCATAAACAATGTTAAAATGCTCATCACTGAGGGCATACACATCGAGAAACAAATTTATCTCTTAAAATAAGGCACAAAATGGATAATAACGACACAACTCAATTTGTCCTACAGGCACTCAATGCTATAAAAAAGTCCTGTGAAGATGAGCTAGATAAAACACCTGGCATCATAAAACCCGGTATTGTTGACAATATTTCCGGCATCATTTTTCTTGTTCAGAAAATCCGCAAATACAACGAACCGAAAACGATTGGTTTTTTCGGTGCGCAGAAACGCGGAAAATCGTCTTTGATTAACCAGCTTATTGGCTGTGATCTAATGCCGACAAGCCCCATTCCGATGTCATCTGTTGCAATAGAAATTGAACAGGATACCATCCCTGAAGGGATGTATAGGATTGATATTCTTCAGGCCAACGGCATGAAAGATTCTCAGCAGGTCAGCCTTGAACAAGCAAAAATGATCCTGCGGGAATACGGTTCACACAAAGGCATCCTGTCAAGCGAGGTCGATACGATAAAAGTCCGTTCCGCATTCCCTGACTCAGTTATTTTGAGGAATCAGGGTGTGCTCGTTGACACTCCCGGTGCGGAAGTCGCGTTTGATCAGGGAGATCAATCGGATGCAGACAACAACGAAGATGCGAAGCGTGCTATCAGCATCCTTCGCAAAACCCATATCGTTGTTTTTGTAGAACGTGCCGATCAGATGGAAAGCAATAACAGCAAACAGTTTTTCGAAAGGCATTTGCGGCCAATGCGTCCGCTTGGCGTTCTTAATTGGAAAGATGAATTTGGAAACGGTGATTCGAAATACGAAAAAATAAACTCGCAAATGCGGGAACAGGCCAAAATCCGTGACATGCAAACAATCATGTTGAAAACATATGGATTCAACCTTGACCGTCTTCTTTGTGTTTCCTGTAAAGATGCCGCTGTTGCAAAACGGGATAACAACCCTGAACTTCTTCAGAATAGCAATCTACCCTTTCTTGAGAAAAGAATTCTCGAAGAACTTCAAAATCTAAATCCAAGCAAGGGACTTGTGACTTGTTTCGGCGAGCTGGAGAGTACTCTCCGGCAAATTGAAGACTTTGATCTTGCACGGAACGTTTTCCGGAATGCTCAGAGACCGTTCTTTATTTTTATCAACAATGAGACGAATCCCGCCCTTAAGGACAGAGCTAGGAAGATCTACGAATCGTTCTCATTCAAATAACCTATAAATCTTATAACACCCAAATACAAACCAGGAGATAGAATATATGAAAATACAAATGAAAGACAATGCAAAAAAATATTTGTTCCTTGGGTTGCCGAAAAGTGGGAAAACGACTTATTTTTCTCTTATGGCCAATCACCTTCAGCAGCTCGCTAACAAGAAAGAGAACAAACTCTACTTTAAGTATTTGCCGACCATGATTCCCGATAATTCACAAGATGGAGCTGAGGGCAATATCTTCAAAACAGAAGATCTCGCGTCAGATTTCATAGACGATTGCATGAATCGTTTGTCCAACCAGCGTTGGCCCAAGAAGACAGTATATAAAAGCTCAAAAGGAAACAGCTACTCGTTTGAGTTAGGAAAACGTTATTGGTTCTTTAAATACGGTATAAGAATTGGCTGGAACAGGTTCATTATTGATTATCACGATTATTCCGGAGAGGCATTTGATGTCGCGTTTGGTCGTGCGGATGGCATGGATGCTATAACCCAGGCTATTATGGATGAAGCAAACGACATGAAAGAACGTATTATGACTGCCGATGGTATTTTCTTGATACTGGATTCAAATGAGCTTTTTAATGGCGTTGAAACCTCAAAATATGGAAAGATCATAGTGAATCTTCTTCGATATATACAGGAAAAAGCCAAAACCAATATAAAGCTTGCGGTTATATTTAATAAACTTGAACTCTTTGATGGAGTGAAAATCAATTTTAAGTCGCGAGTCCGCAAACAGTATGGGAATGCCTATGCGTATCTTGGATCGTTGAATTATCGATTCTTTGATGTTTATCCTCTTGGTAAAATTGTAACCAACGAGGACGGGGGGATTGTTCCACCGCCGAAAATCATTCCGCGGAACATTCTTGATCCCGTTAGGTGGATGATTGAATTCTAAACGGCCTTGTCACACCCTATTTTATATGATATTTTAACACCCTTAGTATAGGGAGGAAACACATGAGTTTTTATCTTCCTCGCAAAGAAAAAAAACAATTGATGGTAGTCGTTTTCGCGGTCATTGCGCTTCTGGTTGGCATTACACTTTGTATCGCATTTGCTTCAATTGTTCGTTTGAGTAAAAACGACACAAAAACAATTGATGAATTTATTGCAGATATTAAGAACTATCCAAAAGAAGATGTCCTTGGCGTTCTTGAAAAGCTACGTGCTCTTTATTCTCAGTGTTCCTGGATGTCAAATTTGGATGCGGCAGAGGATATTGTGATTGAAAAAATGAAAAAAGAGATTGAAAACAGGTATAAAAAGTTTGATTATTCTGAAAAGTCATATCAATCCCTCCAAAAACTGGCTGAGGAGATATGTGCTACGGGGAGGGTGCGCAAGGGGGGGCAATTTAAGAAAAGTTCTCTTTATTCTTTTTCGGATTCGTTTGTTCAACTGATGGCTTTAGCTCAAGATGGAAAATGCAATCTTTTCATCAACAAAATAGAGGTTTCTTCTTCCTATAAAGAGGGCGCTTGTATTGAAGACTGTTCATGCTGGGTTAATAGCAACAAACCAATACGATTGGTTGCAGAAGGCAAGAATTCGTCCCATGTTTTTAAAAATTCGACAACTCTTCCAGGAATGCCTTCTTCTGTAAGCGCAATCGCCTGCAAACCATGGAACCAATTCACAATATCAATGCATGTTTGGGAATACGACAAAGGGATTTTTTCAGATTGGAATGACAAAGAAAGACAAACTCAATCGTTTGTCCCCGCAAGAAAATATGTTCCAGCTAATGGGAACAATGGTGTTGCAAAGGAATTTGAAGTGACCGGACATGTAAAGATGAAGATTTTTTACAGCCTGAGCTATAAAACACTAGATGAACTGTATTCAATGTATCTGATGGAGAATTAACAACTCACAAAAAACAAACCATAGACATTGAGGATGTTATGACGATAAAAAATTATATCATGCGGGGCGGAGAGGACCTCAATTCTCCTCCAATTATTGCGGGTTTTTTACCATTGGAAGCACAAAAAGAGTTCGATCATTGGCATGTCAAACTTTCCCAGGACGATGGAGAGGAGGAATCATTTATTGAATGTCCCATTGACGAAAACAATCGCCTTTTTATCCGCGTATTCTGGTACGAACCATCTGGGCAGCGTCCCGAGCCATACTACGTTGGAATGCTTGTTCCTCGCTCTCTTTATCTTGAGGCTGGGGAGTATTACAGGATAAACAGAGGATTGTGTAATGTTTCTCTGTCAGAGATTCGTCGCGCGGTACATTCGAAGGCTTCCATTGAAATCAACACGGAATGGCCGCTTCCCTTAAAAATAATCGGGCAACCATTTGATGTCCTTGCTGATTGGAAGAAGTTCGGGGAAACAGGTTTTCATTCAAACATGAATGAGTTGCTTCTTTCTGTTTCCATCAATATGATTGATGACTGGTTTTCTCGCTTGATCATTGCCGCAAACCCAGATCAATTAGATCCAGCTTGTCACGTCGTTATTTCACGGAAGAAACCTTTCTCGTCCTTAACGACAACGAGTCATGGAAGTCGTTCTTCGGTTCAAGAGAGAGAAAGAAGATATGATTCTGCCGATCTTTCAAAAATGGATTTCAACAAAGTGGATGACTCTTTTGATTCGACTTATCATAATGAACGAAAACAAAAGACATCTTCATCAAATGGGGATTCTTCTTCCTTCCACAAATTTGAAATAAAGGATCAGGAACCGTTGCCAGACAACACATTTGTTTCTTCGAAAGAATCGTGCTTGAAATCCACATCAGAAAGAAATAATAAATCCTTAGTATATCTTGCTAATATTTTGGCCTCAATCGGGATAATTCTTGGAACAATTGGAGTCATTAAGAGCAACCATATTATTTCTTTATTGGCAAATGGCTCCAATGCATCTCCAAATGCAACATTTAGGAATGATGAAATTGAGAATATGAAAAGTGAAATTGAGGACATGAAAAGTGAAATTGAGGACATGAAAAGTGAAATTGAGGACATAAAGGAAATAATCAAGGACAAATCAGATATTAGTGATAACGATCTGATTTGGGATCACATATGGAAAATTGAGGAGGCAATCAAGGAATTTAATGATAAAAATGATGAATCTTCTAACAATACGGAGCCGGAAAAACCAACCTCCCTCTTTAGTCTTGACCTATAGATGACAAACATAGTATTCATAAAGGTGATTACATGGATTTTGTAATTCGGATTATTCTCTGCTTTATCTTTCCGCCACTTGCCGTGTTTGACAAGGGGTGTGGAACCATCTTGCTGATTTGTGTGCTGACAGTCATCGGTTGGTTGCCAGGAACTGTCGTTGCTCTGATTCTTTGCTATGCAGACAAGAACAAAATTGGAGCCTCAAAATGAGTGAACAGCAAGGTAAGGTCAGAGTGTCTGGCTGGGATTTGCTGGTTCTGATACTGCGCTACATCCTATGTCTTGTTTTTCCCCCATTAGCAGTGTTTGACAAAGGCTGTGGAACCATGTTGATCGTTTTTCTGCTCACTCTGGCGGGGTGGCTACCAGGCACGATTATGGCATTGCTAATCTGTATCAAAGACAAAAACTATTACATCAAATCAAAATAATGCAGTTCACGATGCTCATTTAGCGTGTAAGGATCAACAGATTTCCGACAATCCAAGGCAATTTACACCTATCAAATCAAGAAAACTGTCCAACCCCAAGGGAACGACGCACCATGTCAACAATCCATTGTCCGAAATGCAATCAAGAATATGAACTTGATGATTCAATTGTCGGATGCAGTGTGCAATGTGCAGTGTGCAATACAACGTTTGTCGCTCGACTATCAGACAATCTTAAAGAGCATCAAACGACAAATGAAGATTTAGAGTGTTCTGTTGCCACCCCAAAGAACACCTATGCAGAAGTAGATAATAAGCGAAAACGTAAAGGGTGCGGACGTGCTTTCTTAATTGTTCTGTCCGTGTTCGCAATAGTGGGCATTGTACTCGCGGGCATAGCTATTGCGTCTTTGAATGCGAACTCAAAAGATGAGAAAATTATAGCTCTTATCACGACACATATAAAATTGCTGGATGATGCGATTCAACAATATAAGCTCGATGTTGGACATTATCCCTCAGACTTGCAGTGTCTTGTAGAGAATATCGATCAGACAGAAAGATGGAATGGGCCATATATCATGCCTGCTGTTCCACGAGACCCTTGGGGTAACGAATATCAATATCTCGTCCCTGGAGATTACGGCGATTTCGATCTTTACCCTCTAGGAATGGATAACAGAGCTGAAGGCATGAGAACAGATGCCGATCTCAGGAAACAGTGGAAAAAAAGAATGCTTTCTGAGTCTAAAGGTGAGCTCGATATGTCCAAGGGGCGTGACTTCTATGACAGTCATATTGTGTTGCCCGATCACTTTGTGTTTGCTCAGATGGCGATCAGAGAAGCCAATGGTCAGCAGTATGACAAGCTTAGACATGCCGGTTACAGCCCGCAAGAAATCATCAATTATGTGATGCGTGAAAAATATCTTCTGCTCGTGCGTTATGCATCTGGGAAAAAAAACATTGTGGACAACACGAAACTTTCAAAAGAAAACTGGGCTATCATAAAAAAAGAAATGCTTAAACGTCAGTGTAGGGGATTGGAAATAAATTTCAGCCATATTAAAAATGTTTATGCCGGATATCCATACGGAGATTATGACGATATACTATCTCAGGCATGGGATGCGCGTATAAAAGCAATGCAAAACTACGAAGATCCTGATAAAGTTGAGATTATTTATCCTGATTTTTTGATAAAAAATCCAGAAGTCGCAAACGCTGTCACAAAAACGATTCAAAATACTTGGTAATTGAGGAGAACAAAATACCAAAAAAACTTTGTCCAACTTGTAATAGGATTTGAAAACATGAACGAGAGATTGAACACAAAGGCATTAGGTTTTATATTTGGGGGAGTAATAGTTCTCCTGCTACTTGTGCTCGGATACCAGTCCCGGATCATCCATAGCCAAGGCTACGAGATTACGACATTGCGTGCCACATGTATAGCAGACAAGAGCGATCTAGACTCACTGCGAAAAACACTATCAGATTTGTCCTTGGAGAGGGAAATGATTGTTCTCCGCACAAAAAAAGCAGAAAAAGTCTTAGCTCAATATACGAAAATGGTAGAGGAAGAAAAGGACTTATTTGGTGACTCCATCATGGGGATCAATCATATTTTGGATGAAAACGATGAGTTTATTGATTATCTTTTAATTCAGGGATATGGTGCATATTTTCACGACCTAGATTACACTAGTTATAATGGTCTTTTCAAAACCTCCAATAAAACAGTTATATATTCTGATAGTTGGATTATAAGTTACAAGCTTGATTATGATACAGATTGGGGACATGGGACAACGCGCACCGAAGTGGGAACTCTCAATCGGAATTCGCATCCGTGGTATTATCAAGATGTCGAAACTAGAACAGCCGGTAATTCCAATTATCTAACTTGCCGTCTTAAATTGTCGGATATCGTGTCAAAAGACGACATTCCAAGAATGACCGCGTTGCTGATAGATCCATTCAAGAAAGAACTGGATAAAAAGGGGTTGAAGTATGAGATCAAAGAGGATGGTTCGTTGTATACCGGTCATCCACTGCCAAGGCCAACGGAAAATTTCTATTATGCCGATGACGGACTCCATTTCGTTTATAATATGTATGAAATACATTGTGGAGCAGCTGGCAGCTTTGATTTATGCATTGAATGGCCTCTCCCTGAATCCGTAGTATATGGACACAGGTACTTCGCAACAAACGAATTACCTGAGGAGTGGCCTATCCCTGCAAAAATCGCACCACGGCCAATCAAGAAGGTTTCGGAACTGTTGCCGGAAAATGTGCGATTTGAACGAATCATGGATGAATGTGGTTATGATATCATTTTGAACATCTATTCTGGGGATCACCTTTCTTTCTCTCACGAAGCGAACCACGAACATGTTGGTTTTATGAAATACAACGGGAACGATGGAGAAGATTCTTTTAAGACGGTTTTTTGCAGTTTTGATGAACCCTTTGATTATCACGATTATTTGCTTGACATGAAAGGCGATGGAGATTATCGTTATCTGATTCTGGGGGATTTGAGCAACGGAACTGCCGCTACTATGGAGGGATATTTGATTGACGCAAAAGACGATTTTGCCATTGTGGGCAGGATTCCTGTCCGGGAATTTATTTCTTACCCAAAGAACAATCCCGATTTGATTTTTGACTTCTTTGAGAGAATAGACTATATGGGGGCGCTTGATGGTGGCTATATTCATATAAAGATGAGAATTCAAAAAGGGAAAGAACCACAATACGTTGAAACCGAAAAACGCCCATTTTCCATAAAAGTATTTGAGAAAGAATTGTTGGATACAAAAATTGTGAAAAGATTGTCCACCAAGGATGACACTGGATTTAACTTTGACGATCCTATCCCATGGTATAAAGAGGTCGCATTTCATAAACTATGTGGCGAGCTTTTTAGCAACGGTGAACTAGATAAACTCCATGACTATGCGAAACAAATGGGTTTTTCTGAAACAGAAATCTCGGAGTGGGAAAGCGAGTGTATGAAGTTAATTCACACCCTTGAATTGTATGAATATGTCCATAAAAAATTTAAAAGCGTTTGGTGAATCTGAAAGAAAAGGTGTATAAAAAAGCATGCGCGGATGCTTAATTTTGCCGCACCGGCATGTATATTGATAGGAACTTAACAGACACCACCCCAAACCGAAAACGAGGATACCGATATGAAACAGAACGAAATGAACAGTGACACGGCTTCCGGCGGCGGTGCCTGCGCATGCAGTTGCAACAGGGGGACGAACAAAGCAGTGATTGTTGTCGGGGTGATCCTGTTGCTCGGATTTGCATCCTTCGTGGCGTATTCTCTGATGAATCCCCGTCTCACCGAGCCTGAACGGCTCCTGCGGCAGGCCGACAAGCTGTTCGAGAATGGGGATTATGCGGGGGCGGCGAAGCTCATGCGGCAATCCGCCGAACTCGGCAATTCGTGGGGGCAGATGTATTATGGCGGCTGCCTGAAAAAGGGAATCGGCGTGGAGCAGGATATGCCTGCCGCCGTGGAGTGGTTCCGCAAATCCGCCGATCAGGGCTACGCCGTGGCTTGTTACGAACTTGGCGTGTGCTACGAGAACGGAGAAGGCGTAGCGCAGGACTTCAATGAGGCGGCCGCGTGGTACAAAAAAGCGCTGGATGGCGGCATTACACCGGATGCGCAGAAGGCGCTCGACCGTGTTGGAAAACGAAAAGAGTAATTGATCCCTTTCTCCGGTTTCTCCGCGAGCTCACTTCCCCTCCCGTGGCATGAGGACTTATGCGCTGAAAAAGCATAAAAACACCTCAACTTCACTCCAAACTCCATCCTTAAAAAAAGAGGATTTTGTTTTGAATCGCTATGTATTTCGGAGCATGTTTTGAGCTTCAGTTCTCCATGTCCTCAATCTTGCGTGACGAAAAAACGGCATTGTTGGGGTTTTTATGCAAGACTTTAAGTGAATAGCGCATAGGTAGGACTCTGTCCTCTAAACGGAGAAAACAGAGAAAAAAACGGGCGTTTTCGGGCATTTTCAGGGATTTTGGGCTTTCTCCATGTCCTCATGCAGAGCGCATGGATGTTTCCGCAAAGTGCTTGCACACAGCGCATTGATGCGAAAACCGAAATAATAATTAAGCGCGCCCGTTTGGGACGCGCTGATTTTTCTATGGTGGAGGTGAGGGGAGTCGAACCCCTGTCCTGAGAAGGCATTGCGGCAACGTCTACATGTTTGTTTTGCCTTTGGAGCTTATCGTCGCGCCGAGAGCCGGCAAACGGGCTTCCTTGCGACTATTCCGTCTGAAATCTCGTTCCACGGCGGCGGAAAAACCGTGAGAACCAGGACGCGGATTGTCGCCTTGTTCCCCTAGCGCCCGTCGGGGAGAAGACGTCGCCGCAGCTAATTAGGCAGCGAGTGCGTACTCTTCGTTCGCAGTTATTGGTGTAACCGATGATTAGCGAGGCCAACGGTCATCCTCGACATGCAGTTGACGTTCAGCGCGTCCAGTCGAAACCGGGACACCCCCATGCAACAGATTGCATTATAACTATACACCGGCCGGTGGAAAAAGCAAGCGAAAGAAACGGAAATCAGGAAAAAACAGTCATTTGCCGGTCTTTGTCAGGAAGTGAGAAGACAGATCGAGTTTCGGGTCGGGAACGGTACAAAAGAGAGGTTGTCCGCGTTGAAACGGAAACGCTTTTCATCGGGATGGGCGAATGCCGGCCGTTCAGAATCGAGAGAGGGTTTTGAGAAGAAAAGCGCGGGCGGCATCCTCGTTGCCGTCGTAGATCTCCGTTACGGCCTGGTAAGAATACCACTGGGCCGAAGACGACCAGTTGCTTCGGAAGCGGAAGTAGCTTCCGAGCGTTTCCTTCGGTCCCGTATACCAGACGAACGTGAGGATCGGGATCCCCCTTAATGTCGACCGGATTTCCGTGACGGAGAGTTCCCGTCCGTCCGGCATGACATGCTGCACCACGGATTCTGACTGGATGACAGCGCCGTTGGAACGGAGACAGTGGCTGGCGGGGTGGATCTTGTGGATGTCATCGCTGCACTTGACCTCCAGGAAATTGCAATGGAAGATGCCGTCGGAAATATTGTACTGATGCACCTCGAGCCCCTCGAAAAAGCGGATGGCGTCTTCCTTCAGCGGTATTTCCGTCACGGTGATGCCTTCGGGCCTGGCGGTCAGGTCGGGCCGGAACGGCGGCGAAGGTTTGACGTCATTGGGAAGATTCAGGACACAGAAGATGATCAATGCTGCGGAACAGAGAAAGCAGAACGTTCCGTATTTCATTACATAATCGGTGAGCATGATGGCCGCGCAGGCGGCCGCGCAGAGGAGCACGGCGCCGATCTTCAGGTAGAACGCGGTTTGCAGCTGGATGAGGAAGTGATTGCACATCAGGAATGTCAGACTGGGGCAGCCGAGCGAAAGCGCCGCGAACGCAGGCAATAGAGCCCAGGCCCCCCGCCATCCGTAGATAATCCATATGCACGACCACCAGAAAGCCATTCCGGACAGAATCCGCAATATGTTGATCTGCCGCACGAACGTGGCGCCGAGGTAGATGCCGAAGAAGGCGAAAGCAAAAAGCAGTGCCACCGCGTTGCCGCAACAGGCATTGGAACGTTTCAACTCCTTCACGGAATCCTTTATGACCGGCACGGCGCAGGCGACAAGCAGCAGAAACGCAAGGAGAAAGATCCAGTTCGGACGGTCTACCGGGGTGATCCGCCACGAATGGAACGTATACTGAAGGGTCAGGAAGAACGGAATCCCGGCAAGAAGAGCGAGCACAAGGCGTTTCCACAGCAAAACGGACACGCACGCCTCAGAAGCGGGAGAAGATGGCGTCTGCATGTTCTCGGCAGATTTCTGTTCGTTTGCCGTATTATCTTTCACGATTTGCTACCCTTTCCGGATTTATTTTTCGCATCCTTTTTTCCCGGTCCGGCTTTCTCGTTTTTCCCGGAGGATGGGGCAGGCCCGGTTTCCGGTAGCAGGCAGCCGACGAGGAAGAAGAACGCCACGGTGAGCACGACCTGGGCGTAGCCAAATCCCTCATGCCAGGTGTTGTTCAGCACAGACTCGAAACCGGCCTTGTACAGGACGATGGTCAGGATAATGCGGACGGCATTGGCGAAAATAATGGCCGGGATCAGGAACGCATAATGGACGCAGCGCCAGACGAAGCTGCGAGGCCAGACCATCACCAGCCAGAAGGCGACCAGGATCATCGCCTCAAGCTGCTGGATGCCGCTGCATGCGTCCGTGATGGCGATATCCAGCCCCTCGATGCGGATCGTGGTCATGTCGTTTTCGATCTTCATCCCGAACATCTGGAGGAAGCCGACCGAGAGCACCGTGGAGACCATCCGGAAGGGATAGCTCATGTACAGCACGATCTGTTCGCGGAACGGCACTACGAAGAAGCACCCGAACAGGGGCACGGCGCCGAAGAGCAACGCCCGGATCCCGCAGAAGAACCCGGCCGCCCCGAGCGCCAGGAAAAAAACTGCTCCGAACTTATATCCCGGTGCGCCCCGATTCGGCCACGGCAGGAAGATGAGCGCGAGAGCGGCGGCGGTCAGGAGCCATGCCGCGGCTTTGTGCCACGGGAAACCGCCTGTTTTAGCGGGGACCGCGGCGGCCGTTTTTACCGCCTGGTACAGCAGACATGCCAGCAGGATCAGCAGGGCGGCGGTACCGCCCAATTCGGACCGGATCTGGTATGCCGACTGCCAGCACGCGAAAGCAAGCGCGACGGCGAAAATGGCGGTGCATTTCCAATCCTTCTTCAGCGGTTCGACTGTCTTTTTGAAATCGATCATTACTGTTTTCCTGCGATGCCTGTGTATGGTTGCCGGTCAGTCTGTTGTTATGACAGGTTTGTTTGCGGTGTTTTCAACGTGATCTCTTCTGGAAAAGGCGTTCAGCTGTGCCGGAGCGCGAGCAAATCGATCAACCGGTGCGCCTTGAGCTGCCGGCGCTGGCGGCAGCTGAGTTTTTCGATCTCGACCGGGCCGTCCGCGGAAGCGTCGAGAATAGTACGAAGCGCCTCCGGCGAAAAACGTCCGCGTCCGGTGGTGGTGAGGACTCCTGGTCTGTTGCCGGGCTGCACGTTTGCCCCGTTTTTGCGCGGTCTGTTCAGGAAGGCGAAAAGAGCCATGGTGTTGAAGACGAGGAGCCCGAAGCCATAGCGTTTCCACAGTCGGCCCGGCTCCTGAATGATGCGGAAGATCCACTCTGTGCCGCTGTGGCGCATCCAGTCGGGGGCGCGTTTGACTGCGCCGGCGATGAAGTTGAACGTGCCGCCGATGCCGACGGCAATGCCGCATTTCAGGTTTGCGCGGTTGCGTTCCGCCCAGATCTCCTGTTTGGGGTTGCCGAATCCGATGAGCAGAATGGATGCGCCCGACTCGTTGATCTTGCGGCAGATCTCGCGGTCGAGTTCCGCGGCGTCCGGTGCGTCCAGCTTCACGAACGGCGTGTCGATGCCGGCGATTTCCAGCCCGGGATAGCGTTCCGTCAGGATTTCCGCTGCCATGCGGGTGTACTTTTCCGTTCCGCCGAGGAAATACAGCTTGACATGGTCGCGGGCGGCGCGTTCGGCGATGAGCGGCACCATATCGGCGCCGGTGACGCGTTCCGGGAGGGGCGTGCCGATGAGGCGGCTGAGCCAGACCAGCGGCATGCCGTCGGCGATCACGAGTTCGGCGCGGCGGAGCACGTTTGCGAGCGCGGGATTGCGCGGCGTGCTTTTTGTGGCGCAGAACGTGTTGACGATGAAGTCGACGTTCACGGTCGCGGCGATGCGGCATCCGCGCGGACCGGGCGGCAGGGCCGCAAGCTCGAAGAAACGGTCCAGCGCCTGCGGCACGGTGAGCGCGTCGAAGTGCATGCCGAGCACGACGGGGCGGGATTTATCGGGAGGATTCGACGGCATGGATGATCCTTTCAACATGCTTTTTCCATGTGAATTCGGCGGCGCGGATACGGCCTGCTTCCTTCAGACGTTCGCGGAGTGCGGGATCCGTGAGCAACCGGGACATGGCGTCTGCGATGGCTTCGGGCTTCTCCGGGTCGAAGAGCAGCGCGGCGCCTTGTCCGAGTTCGCCCAGGGACGATGTCTCCGAACAGGCGCACGGCACTCCGTAGTGCATCGCCTCGATCAGCGACAGGCCGAATCCCTCGAAGAGCGAGGGGAACACATACGCCATGGAACCGCGGTACGCTTCCTCCAGGTCTTCGTTCGCGATGAATCCGGTCATGACGATCCGGTCTTTCAGCGGCGAGCTGTTTGCGCGTGCGTGTATGACGTCGGCCCCGTGCCAGTCGGCGCCGCAGAGCACCAGCTTGTACCGCGCAGTGATCTCCGGCGGCAGTTTCTCGTAGGCTTCGATCAGGCGGTACTGGTTTTTCGCGGGGTGCTCCAGGCGGGAAATGTAAAGGAGATATTCACCGGGTTCCAGTCCGTACCGCTTCATCCAGCCGCCCGCAGGCTGCACGTTCGGCAGGGAAAGCCCGTTCCAGCTGACTGTGATGTGTTCCCGCGGCAGGTCCATGAACTTCACCATGTCGGAGGCGGTCGATTCGCTGATTGCGACCGGGAATTCCGCCCGGCGGGTGAAGAATGGCAGGATGCCTGTCTGGTACAACGTCCGGAACCGGTCGTATTTTTCGCGCATGCGGTGTGCCGCCAGGTCGTGCACGATTGCGACCGTGGGAACGCGCCGGAACAGGACGGCGCGACGGTTCGCGGCGGCGATGAAGAAGAGGTCGTACTTTTTCCTGCTGATGCGGAACGGCAGGAAGAAAAGATGCCACAGCATGCTCAGGATGGGGCGTCCGATCCAGCCGGGAGCGACGATCTGCGGGAAGGACGCGAACTCGGGGACCTGCGCCGCCTCGGGTTCCACGACCAGGGTCAGTTCGTGTCCGGCGGCCGCCAGCGCCGACACCGTGTGGCGCATGTAGACGGAGATGCCGGATCGTCCGTGGTCGAACGGAATGCAGCTGACGAGGATTCTCATGAAATGTTCCTTTCTGGATGAATGTCCGATGCCGGCCGGTTCAGAAGATCGTTCCAGCCTTTCAGCAGCGCGGCATCGGTGAAACGCGCGGCGACGAGTTCGCGTCCCCGCGCCCCCATTGCCGCCGCCTTCGCCGGGGCGTTCAATATGGAGTCGATGGCGGCTGCCAGCGCGGCTGTGTCGCCGGCCGGTACGAGCAGTCCGGTTTCTCCGTCGGCGAGATACTCGCGGATGGCGCCGACGTCGAATCCGACGAGCGGGATGCCATGCGCGAGCGCTTCGGGACCGACGAGTCCGAACGGTTCCTGCCAGCGCCACGGGAGCACGACGGCGCGTACGCCGCGGAAGGCGTCGTCGGGATTCGTCAGAAAGCCGTGGAATACGGCCGATGTGCCGAGCGGGGCCGCCAGTTCTTTCAAAAAGGCCTCGTCGTTTCCGGTTCCGACGATGTCAAGCACGCATTGCGTCTTCACGTCCTGCATGGCTTTCAGGAGCAGGTCCACGCCCTTGCCGCGGATGAGCTGGCCGATGGAAAGGATGTGCGGCACGCCGGACGGCGTCGCGGCCGAAGAGGCGACGGGAATGTCGATGGAAGGCGGGATCAGGGAAATCCTGTCCGCCGGGACGCCCTGCCGGACCAGAATGTCCCGCATGAACCCGGACAGAACGATGAAGCTGTCGCAGGCGCGGATTTCCCGCCAGAGCGCGGCGAACCCGCCGAAATTGGCGCGGAAGGTATTGTCGGGCGAGGGGCGGCGGAGCATCGCACAGCAGCCGCAGAGGAATTCGCAATAGGCGCGGGAACAGTTTTTCCGCGTTGCCGGGTAGTAGTAGGACTTTCTCGGGCAGTAATACTCGTGGTCGTGAACGAAGACAGCCGTCCTGCCCGCGTTCCGCAGCGCGCGCACCGCATCCGCGTTCCGGACCTTGTGAAGGACCGTCAGGTCGTAGCCGGGATTCGGACGTCCAACCGCTTCGGAGATCGTTTCCACGCGGTCGAATGCGGAGAGGAAACGTTCGGAGTCCTTTGCTTTTTCCTCGTAGCAACAGTCAACAGTGAAGCCGTTGCGGCGCAGGAGCTGAGCGGTGCGCTCCATGTAGCGTTCAATGCCGCCGATGATCCCGGCGTACTGGTTGACGAAACGAATGCGTGGCATGGAATGTAGGCGGTCCGGTCTGAAATGAAACAAAACAATCTTACTGTAAATATATCCGCAAAAAGCCTCAATTCAACTTTAAAATTGCGGAAATGGGACGAAAAAGGCGTTTCCGGGGAGCGTCCGGCGGTTTTTTCGTACTTTTTTACGGTTTGGATTTGCATTTTCCAATCCCGGGTGTATATTAAATTTCATGCAAGCAATTGCGGGGGCGTAGCTCAACTGGTTAGAGTGCCACCCTGTCACGGTGGATGTTGCGGGTTCGAATCCCGTCGCTCTCGCCATTTTTGTATCTGCACCATACAAAATGGCGTTTTTTTATGTCCTGATTCCGGGGGGAGCATGGAAAAGATACTGCAACATTTCTTCGGCTACCTGACAGCCGAACGCGGCCTCAGCAGGAATTCCACCTCCGCCTATTCATCCGACCTCGAAGACTTTGTTCACTGGCTCCGCGAGAAGGGGATCGGATCGTTCGACGATGCCGGCCGCGACGCCATTCTGGATTACCTCGAGTACTGCCGTGACGAACGCGGACTGGAGACGGTCAGCATCGCGCGGCGGCTCGTTGCCATCAAGATCCTTTACCGCTACCTCTTCCGCGAACGCCTGATCGCCGCGGATGTGACGGATGTGATGGACTCGCCGAAGTTCTGGCGCATCCTGCCCGATTTCCTGAACGTGGCGGAGGTCGATGCCCTGCTCAACGCGTTTCCCGTGAGGGCGCAGGACCCGCTCGTCATCCGCAACCGATGCATCCTGGAGCTACTCTATTCCTGCGGGCTCCGCGTCAGCGAATGCGTGAACCTGCGCTTCGGCGCGGTCCGCTTCGACGAACGCACCATCCGCGTGCTGGGCAAGGGTTCCAAGGAACGTATCGTGCCGATGGGGGACGCCGCGATCCGCCAGCTGAAACGCTATCTGGAAAAAGCCCGGCCCGAACTCGCCGGGGACGGCGCCGCGCCGCAGCTGTTTCTTTCCAACCATGGCCGGAAGCTCGACCGCGAGCGCGTCTGGATGATCGTGAAGGAAGCCGCGCGGATCGCCGGGATCTCGAAGAACATCCATCCGCACACGCTCCGCCATTCCTTCGCAAGCCATCTGCTGGAAAATGGCGCGGACCTGCGCGTGATCCAGGAGATGCTCGGACACGCCGATATCAGCACCACGCAGATCTACACGCATGTGGACGAAAACCGTCTGCTCGGCGTCTTCAATAAATTCCACCCCAGGGCCTGATCGACAATGAACCTGAAAGAATCCATCAACACGCCTTTCCGCCGCATGATCGTGAGGAACATCGCCCTCATGGCGGTCGTCGGCATCTGTCTGCTTTACGTGGCTTTGCGGGACACCCGCCGGGTGCACAGCCAGACCATCATGTTTTCCACCATGAGCACATATGGTACGGTCACGCTGTCCCACAAGGAGAAGATGACGGTCGACAAAGCCCTGACCGCGGCGCACGCGGCGGTCCGCGAGGTGGAGAAGACATGCAACATCTTCGACCCGGAAAGCGAGCTTGCCAAGCTCAACGCATCCGCGGCGGACGAACCCTTTGTCTGCTCGGACCTGCTCTGGGACGTGCTTCAGGACGCGCGTGTGTTCTACCGGGATTCCGGCGGTTTGTTCGATGTGACCATCGACCCGCTGATGAAGCTTTGGGGTTTCCACAGCAAGCGCGAAACGCTTCCGTCCGCGGAAGAGATCGCCGAAGCGAAGCGCCTCACCGGGCTTGACAAGGTCGTGTTCGACGATGAAAAACGGTCCGTGAAGTTTACGGTCCCGGGCATGTCGATCAACCTGGGCGGCATCGCGAAGGGCTATGCGCTTGACCGGGCGGCGGACGCCATCCGTGCGCTGGGCGTGAATATCGGGTGGATCGAAATCGGCGGAAACATCCTGGCGCTCCCGAAAAAATCCGGCAGCGGCAAATACGCCGCGGGCATCCGGAATCCGTTCCATAAGGACGAAATTCTGGGTAAGACCCCGGTCGGCGACGCCGCCATCAGCACCAGCGGCAACTACGAACGTTACGTCGTCATCGACGGCAGGCAGTACACGCACATCATCGACCCCTCCACCGGACTGCCAGTGGCCGACATGGACTCCGTGACCGTCATCGTCCCCTCCGGAAAGTCCGTCCCGCCGGGCGTCGCCTCCGATGCCGTTTCCACTTCCATCTTCATCGCCGGACCGGATGCCGTGGCGGACTGGATGAAACGGATCCCCGGCCTGCGTGTCCTCATCGTGCGCGGTCCCGCCGACGATCCCGAGATCCTGAAATACGGCAAAGGCTGGGGCGAGATCCCCGCGAAGCTCTCCGAACACTAACCTGCCGTTACGGTTTTCTGTTCAAATCTGCTGCGTCCTTCCGGTTTCGGAATTTGAAATTCCGTCTTTTTCTGCTATATTATCAATGATATGGCATTATGCCGTGTCGGGATGACCTCGCGCGGAACGACCCCCTTCTGCCCGGCAGCGAAAACAGGTCCGTCATGGACGAAAACCAAGGAATGGACGATTTGGGCACGACAATCCAATATGTTTATCTGGACTTCGACGGGGAGCGCACGACATACCGTAATCGCGACCTGAACGTGTCGTTGTCCGTTTCGGTCCAGAATCCCGGTTTCTCCGAAGCGCAGAAGCAGGAGATCCTGTCCGAGTTGACGGCGCAGTACAAGGACGACGGAGTCGTGTTCACGACGGAGAAGCCGAAAGACTCCGCATATTCCACCCTCTTTTTCGGTCAGAGCAGCGCGTTCAGAAAATACGGCGATTTTTACGGCGTGTCCGAGACCATCGACGGAAACAACCAGGTCAATAACGACAGAGCCTTCATCCTCCTGAACAGCACCTATTCCACCGACCAGGTCATTTCGGTCGCAGCCCGCGAACTTGACAATCTTCTTGGCAATTCCATTACCGTCAGCAGGAAGAAGGAACTGAAGGATTATGCGGCGAGTACCTACCTGCTCTCCACGGAGTGGAACCAGACCGAACCTTACAACCAGTACTGCCCGATCGACCCCGCGACCGGAAAACGCAGCATCACCGGCTGTACGAACACCGCCGCCGCTCAGATCATTTATTACTGGATAAAAACCGGTTATCTGGATTTCTCCCTCGTCATCGACGCATTGGATTCCTACACGGAAAACGGCATTACGATAAGCGACTCTTCCGGCGACGTCTCCAAATACGGGTATTTGTCTTTTAAGGAAACGAACAAGCTTCTCTCGAATTTCTCCCTTGACAATACCAGCAGCATCGCGGCGCTTTGCTTTGCTGCGGGTATCGTGCAGCAGGCGTCCTATTCTTCGGAAAGCACCGCTACTCCCTGGGGAACTTCGCTCTTCACCCGTTCCGGATTCGAAAACAATGTGCGGGATTATTATTCCAGCCCGTGGTATTTCAAAAGGAATCAGGGCGGACTGACCGACTCCGGCTGCAACCTGGTGATCAGCGAACTGCTCAACGGCCGTCCCGTCGGCGCTTCGCTGGTTTACGGCGACGGCAAGGAAAATGGAGAGTTGAGACACGCCGTCGTCATAGACGGATACGATAGCGCGAAGAACGAGTTCCATTTGAATTTCGGCTGGGGCGGCAAGAACAACGGATGGTACAGTCTGGATGCGCTGAATTCGGATTATGTCATCGACGAACTGGTGGTAGGCATTGTCCCGGTGGTGTCTCCCTGCCTGACCGTATCGAAGATGTCATTTGCCGCGGATACCGTGAACTGGGATGCGGATGTCAAGCTCTCTTTCAGTATCTTAAACACGGGCACGGAGAAATCGGCGGCCACTACGGCGTACATCTACTGCGGGGAGAAGCTGCTGGATTCCGTGGCGGTGGATTTCGTGTCGGCGGGGTGTTCCCGCAGCTTTACTTGCACCATTAAGGCCTCGTTGCTGCCGGTCGGATCCTGTTCCTTAACCGTCAATGTCATGTCTCAGGACAGCAGCGGCAGCGTTTCCTCCCTGTCGCGGACGCTCAAAGTGTTTGACGAAGCCGTAACGGATGCCGATGACACCTGGTCGCTGGCAAATACCGCCGGAGACTGGACGAAGACCACGTTGGAATACGACTCGGAGGGGCATGTCGCCGACACGGTCCTTGCCTCGGACGAGTATGTCGGCTATTACGACCATGTGGATTTCCGGGAGATCACGCTGGAACATGCCGGGAAATACACGTTCACGCTGCATGACATCGAGAAAAACCTGGAGATCAAAGTCTATTCCCTGACGGAGAAAAATAGCCTCAAGGAGCTGAAATCGTGTGTGGTCTCGGGCTCGAAAGGCGGCGGTCAGCTTGCCGATGTTCCCATTGAGAAGGGCACTTGTTATGTCTCCGTGAGGGCGGTGAACTGGAGCTCCCATGCCGATTCCAAATACACCCTTTCCGTTTCCGGAGAAGGTTTTATGAAAGCCAACGATCAGGACGACTGGGCCGACCTGAAAAACGGCAGCGACGAGAGCATCCCGTTCGCCGGCGGCATCTCCGGCCAGACAACGGATGTCATAACCAATGAGTGGGTCGGACTCGGCGACGAGATCGACTACAGGAAGATCTCGCTTCAAAAAGCGGCGAAGCTGAGTTTCACGCTAGCGGCAACCGACGGAGTCAAATTTACGATCAGCAGGCTCGTCAGGAACACCGGCAAGAACGGAGTTGTCACGGGCTCCCTGAAGAATCTTCAGACCACCGAGCTCAAAAAAAACAACAAGTTTACGGCGCAGACTGCGCCGCTTCTGCTGGAAGCGGGGGACTACTATGTTTCCGTGCTGTCCACAAATGCCGCAAAAGGCGGCAGTGCGGATTACAGCGTGCGCCTCAACGAAGCGGGTTGCAAATTCTACGACGACGGCGACGACGGCTGGAATAACTGGCTGTACGACACGAAGACGAAGAAGACGAACGCCGCTGTCTGCGGAGAAGACGTCGAGGCGGTTTCCCTCGGCAGAAACGGCCGGTACGACGTTTCCCCGGACGGGAAAGCCGCGTCGCCCGAAGGCTGGGACAATTTCGTCGGTTTCGGCGATGACACGGACTATGTGATGATCCGGCTTGAGACTGCCGCGAACCTGAGTTTCTCCATCAGCGCCCTTGACTCCGTGAAACTGATGATCGTACAGTTCGTCTGCAACAAGAACGGAGAGGTCACCGGGACAAAGACGCTTCAGACGACGTCGACCAAGTATGACAAGACCTCGGAACTTCATGTGGCGACGTCGAAGCTGAAACTTCTGGAAACCGGCGGGGTGTATTATCTTGCTGTTCAGTCCACGAATGCCAAAAAGGGCGGGGACGCGTATTATAACCTCACCGTGAATGAAGCGAGCGTCTTCTTCGACAATTTCGACGACGGCTGGAACAACTGGCTGTTCGAAAAGAAAAAAGGCGGCGTCAATACGGCCGTCACGTCTTCCCCCGCGGAAACGATTTGCGCCAGTGCCGTCGGGAAGTTCATCCAGATGGATGACACGAAGCTCGAGGTCACGGTCAAGGATACCGTGTTCCATAATTTCGTCGGCTTCGACGATGAGTTCGATTACAGGATGATCCATGCGAAGCCGGGGAGCGCGGTCTTTACGGTGCAGGCCACCGATGCCGCCAAGTTCATGATCTGTCAGTATGTGCGGAACAAAAAGGGCGAGATCACCGGCACAAAGGTGCTTCAGACGACCGTGCTCAAGCAGGACAAAAGCATGGGCCTGTATTCCGGGACGTCGGCGAAACCCTGTCAGTTCAAGGAGGAGGACGATTATTTCCTGGCCGTCCAGTCCACGAATGCCAAAAAGGGCGGCAACGCCTACTACAATGTGACACTTTTTGATACCGATATTGCCGACGAGACCGCCGATGTCTTCGACTCCGCCGGCGCCGGGATCGTGAACGGCGGCTTTGATCTGGTTGATGAGCTCAATTCGAACCTCGGACGAATGGGCGACGATGTGCTTGCGACGGCCGGTGCGTACGGCTTCGCCGATGCTTCGCTGTCCGGGGATGGTGATCTTGAACCTGCATGGCGGAACATCGCCAGTCTGGCGTGATCCCGCGCGCTGCACCGTCCGCGGGCGTCTTCGTTTCCCTTAAATGACTTTGCCGGTCCTCAATAATAGACCGGGAGCAGATGGTACCACCTCAGCAGGCCGAGGACGAACAGATGCAGCGGGTAGTAGGCATAGAAGAACCACTTCATGAACGCGTTGACCCGCGGATTCGGCCCGCGCTGGCCGTTGTACAGCGCCAGGATCGGGATCGCCAGCACCACGGAGAGCTGCATCGTGGCGTACAGCAGGTCCTCCGGCATGAACGTGTACGAGAAGACCGCCACATAGAAGACCAGCCACAGCGTCTGCCGCAGCAGATGTCCGCGGTTTGTCGCGAAACTCAGCACCAGCACCGATGCCGTACAGCTCCAGTCTCCGCAGAAACTCACCAGGCAGATCAGGCAGATCAGCAGCGTTTTCAGCCAGGTGCTCCGGATGTGCTCCGAATACTCCACGCGGAGCATCACCAGCCCCCACGCCAGTGTCCAGATCACGCTCGTCTGGCTGCCGGTGCCATTGTAGAACGGGATGTACGCATGCCAGTTGGAGAACCCCTGCCACACAAACACGTATGCGAAGTGTGAGATGAGGGCGAAAAGGAACATTCGCGCGGTGTACTTGTTCACGTTCCGCGTGTGGAAGAATCCCTCGGCGATGAAGAAACACATGGTCGGCATGGTGATGCGCCCGATGATGTGCATCAGCAGCGGCGTCCACTTATGCGGACACCCCGGGTAGACCGTCCATGCGATGTGATCTATCGTCATCGCGATGATTGCGATGAATTTGATCGCGTTCGCATTCAGTATCTTATGATTTGCCATGCGCCGTTTTGCTCCGCCAGTTACTCCGCCAGTTACTCCGCCATTTTACTCCGTCGGATCATTCATGTTTTCTTTCGAAAAATAACCGCCGTTCCGCGGTGCTCCGCGGAATTCGATCTTTCCCTGCTGTTTTAATCGTTGCAGATACCGTTCCGTCGTCCTGGTGCTGATGGAAAGCTTTTCTGCGATGGCAACGGAGCGGATACCGAGCGCACTTTCCTGCTTCAGCTCCGCGGGGGTATCAGGAATGATGACGGAAAACTTGGCCCGTGTGCAGAGGGAAAAGAGCTGTGTCCCCCCGGAGATATGGCATGTTCCGGGGGAGGAAGACGAACCGCTTACTTCTCTTTCTTTTCGTCCTTCTTTTCGGCGGGCTTGGGGGCCTTGACCCACTTGCCGTCTTCGCCCTGGATGAATTCGCCTTCGGCGGCCTTGGAGCGGATTTGTTTGGCGCGGAGTTCGCCGACGTGCTCGACGGTGGAGCCTTCCTTCTTGGCGATGGCGGCGTAAACGGCCTTGCGGTCCTTGTTTTCGTCCTCAATGAGTGTTTTGTCGGCGTCCTCAAGCTTGGCGTCCTTCATGGCTTCGAGGTAGCCGGACTTGTTTTCGCCGATGGAGCCGGCCTTCTTGAGGGTTTCGATCTTGGGCTTGCGTTCGGCCATGTTCTTCTTGATGGTGGCGGCGTCGTCCGCGGCGGAAAGGACCTGCGGGACGGCAAAAACGAGCGCGAAAGCGGCGATGGAGAGAGCGAGGAATTTTTTCATGGTAAAAATCTCCTGAAGATGGTAGTCGGGTTCAAATCAGAGTGCGTCGAGGTCGCCGAAGAAGTCGTCGAGGGCTTTTTCGATCTTGATGTTGATGTCGAGCGTGATGTGGACGGGTTTGATCTCGATCGGCTTGACATCGACTTCGCTCTGCGTGCGGATGCAGGCTGTTGCGCCGAAGCCGAGCAGGACGGCCGCGGCGGCGATGATTGGCAGGAACTTTTTCATGGTTGCGATTCCTTTCCCCGTTGAGGGTGTTTGTTGGTCGTTTCAGGTTGATATGTGATGTCTGAATTGTTTTTGCGGTGGGTCATTGCCCTTTGGAGAATATCTGCTGGAAGTAGTCGACGAGCTCCATTGCCTTCCCGTACATGTTCACGTTCGTGTCCAGGCGGATGCCCTGGAAAATGCACGGCGTGGGGGATTTCACGAACGAGGCGGTGTTTTCGTCAAACGCATAGTACAAGGCGCGGTTCGGGCGGCCGTCGAGCTGAAGTTCAAGTTTCAGATTTTCCTTGTCGGATCCAGTGGAAAGCATGCGCATGCGCACCCAGGAATAGGAAAAGTCCTTCAACGCGTCCTTGGCGAGTTCCATTTCGATGCCGCTCTCGGCGTCCATCAGCGCTTCGTCGATGTCGCCCTTGATTTCGCCGTCCTCGCCGGGTGTGGAGAAGAGGAACGCATCGTCGAAGTAGACGTTGTCGATCTTCGACTTTCCGAGGACGTCAGTCTTCTGCACAAGCACGACCGGGATGGTGCCGTTGATGGAGCCGCTGCCGCTGATCTGGCCGAGTCCGATCTGCGTGAGGAAAAGCGGCAGGTCCAGGCGGTCGCAGTACAGCACGGCTTCGGTTTTCGTCTGCCCAGCGCGGTAGGTGATGCCGCCGAGGCGGATGTGGCCGTTGCACCAGTCGAGCACGGCGTTTTCGATCTGCCAGGTGTCCGGCGTCTCCATGCGGAACGTGGCGCGTCCAGCTCCGGTCTTGATCTTGTCGTACTTGACGGACTTGAATGTGAGCGTCTGCCCTGGCGCGGATTTCAGGACGGCGATCTCCGGGACCTCGAATCCGAGGTCGATGCCGCGGACTTCGAGCTTCTGTTCCGGGATCAGGACGTCGGCGTCAGAAATGCGGAATTGAGCGTTGCCGGTGGTGGTCTTCGGCAGAAGTTTGTAAACGGCGCTGCCGCCGAGCTTGCCCGTGCAGGAGATCTCCTCGAACTGCGGCAGGAATTTTGCGAGGTCCTTCGAGAGGTCGGCGTCCTGGTCGGGAATGACGATGCCGCATTCGGTCTCGACTCCGGCGGGGTCGAGCACGATGTTCGCGTAGATTTCACCATCAATGGAGAACAGATGCGCGTCCATCTTCAGGTGGAGCGCCTTCGCGGCGTCGTCCCACTGGATCGTGCCGTCGAACGAAGCCGCCTGGATGCCGTCGAACTCGAAGTCGCCGAGCGAGACCTTGCCCGTGCGCGGCACGGCGGCGGGAACGGATCCGTCATCGTCCGCATCGCCCGATTCCGCCTCGGCGATGGTGTAGACGAACGGGAAGTCCCAGCGCAGGTTCTGCGCGAGGAGTTTCAGTTCGGGCATAGAGAGCTTGGAATCGGGGCAGACGGCCTCGCCGGAGAGGACGCCCCCGCCGATGTCGAATGCCGCGTTCAGACCGAGTTCCGGTGCGTCGTAGGCGAGGCTGGCGGCGGTCTGCCTGAACTGGAAATCGGAGATCTTCGCGTCGGCCTTGTACATCTGTCCGTCCTGCGATTCGGCGTTGAACGCCAGCGTGTCCGCCACGCAGGTCATGCCCTCGAGTTCGGCGAGAAACTTGCCGCCTTTGAGCTCGGCGAGGAGTTCCCGGGAACCATCCTCCGACATCCCGAGCCCGGCGGAGAGCGTTTCCGGCTGGAAGGAGACCTTGATCCCGTTGACATCCCCGAGGAGTTCGCCGCCATTGACTCCGGCGGAGATATTCGTTTCGTCGTCGTGCTTGCCGTATTCGGCGCGGATGGTCGCGGGCTTGAATGCGACGTTCATGCCCTTGAAGCCTGCTCCAAGTTCGCCGCCAGCGAGTTCGGCGGAAGCCACCGCCGTGCCGTCGTCCATCCGGAAATGCGCGGAAAAGGATTCCGGGCGGAGAAATGCCGTCAACCCCTTGAGCTCGGGATCAAGGCTCGCGCCGTCCAGGCCGGCCTGGATTTCCGCACAGGCAAAATCGGCGGAAGCAGTGACGGCATCACCTGCGACGCTGACTTTTGCGGCGAGCTTGCCCGGCCGAAGGGAGGCGTCAATGCCCCGATAGGATGCCTTGAGGAGCGGGCTGCTTTCAAGCATGAGTTCGAAGTCTTTCCTGTCCCCGTCCATGGAACCGTCGAACAGGAACTTCGCGGGCTCGGATTCGGCGACCGTGAGCTGGAATCCGCCATGAAGCGTCTTGCGCCGGAGCGAAACGGACGCATTGATGTCGCCGAGCTCGAACGGGATCTTGTCGTATTCGCCCTTCAGCGTGCCGAGCGTGAACACGATGTCCATTTCCGTTTTGGGCGGGTTCATGGGCTTCACGGTCGGGATGACGCGCGGGACCGTCTTCAGCGAGAACGGCGCTGCGGAGTCGATGCGGAGCCCCTGCGGCATGCGGTAACCCAGCGTGAGATTACCCTTGAGGTCGAGGGACGAATGCCCGAAATCCTCCAAGTTCAGGCTGCTCAGGTCGATCTCCGCCTTCGCGTTCATGGAGACGCCTGCGCGGAGCCCGCGCGGGAGACCGGACCGGACCGTGCCCGGCAGCGCCGAGGTGGCGAGGGAAAAATCGTCGAGGTCCAGCTCGACTTTCTTTTCCTTGTGCAGATAGGTCGCCTTGCACCGGATGCCGTTGGTCGCGAAATGGACCATGAGCGAGCAATCGATCTTGTTCCAGCCCTGTTCGGCATCGGGACGGACCGAGACGGCGTACGGGATGTGCAGGGTGTCGATCGAGTCCTCGCCGCGCGCCACGGCTGCGAGGTTGCCGGAGAGGGAGACGCGGCCGATCTTCACCGGGATGACTGCGTTGAGGTCGTCCGCGGGGGCGGATTCGGTTTCGTCTTTCTCCTTCTTCTCGCCGGACAGGAATGACTTCGCGATGATGTCGTAGGCGGGGATGGAGAACGAGCCGTCCGAATAGTCGGCCGTGACGTTGCAGTTTTCGATGTCGATGGATTCGATTGCCCGGTCGCGCAGAAGATCGAGCGGCGAGTAGCGGATGGAGAGCGAACCGATGCTGCCGACGTTCAGCGGCCTGCCGTTGCGCGTGGTGTCCTTGACCTTGCAGGCGACTTCCGCCGAGGTCAGGCTGATAGTCTTGATGCGGAACTCAACGCTGTCCCCCGCCATTTTCTGAAGGATTTTGTTGATGTCCTGTTCGAGAAAACGCGGCAGCAACGCCAGTTCGAGCAGCGCGCCCAGCAGGATCACGCACAGAATCGACAGCAGGACGATCGTCCACTTCACGCCGCGGGGCAACCGTGGCTTCCGCCCGGTCTCCGGCTTGGCGGCGGACTTGGCCTTTGCTTCTGTTTTTTCGATTTTTTCAGGTTCGGATTCCGGCATAGGGCACTGTATTTCCGATTGGTTCTGCGGCATAAAAGATATGGAACACGTCTGCGTGTTTCTAATAATATATCGCCCCCGGAATCAAATGCAAAGGCGGCGCCGGGCTTTTTTCCGCTTTTTTTGCCGATCGGCATCCCCGCCCGAAATGAACGGACGGACGCAGGAAAGGAGAACGTTCCGCGGTTTCGCATCAGCTTGCTTTTCCTGTGTCTTTGTGATATATTACCTTGATTTTGATGCGATTGTATCGGAAACGACTTCGGAACGAACGGACGGGGCGGCCACATATGAAACAGGACAAAAGCGCAGCGATAGGCGCGGACGGGACCGTCGGCACGCCTGAAGAGGCGCAAGCCGCGTCCGGGATCGTGTCGGCGTTTCAAGACAAGAGAAGATGGACCGGTGGTTCGACGGCGTCGGCTATGGCGCATATCGCGGCCTGATCTGCGGACTCTTCACGGCATGGGGGCTTGCCGCTGTGCTGGTGGTTTTCTGGGGTGTACAAGCCGTACTCACGCATTCCTTCGGCAAACATGACACGGACACACTCGGCGAGTCTCTTGTAAATATATTTCTCCTCGTGGTCTGGTTTTCCGTTTTCTTTCCGCCGGTCGGAGTGATCGTCGGAGCTTTCCTGGGGGCGGCGGGGATCATCCGGAAGAAGAAACAGCCGTCCGAACAACCGGAACAGGAAACCGCGGAAACAATGCGGTCCAGTGAGAAATAAACAGGAATTACAGCCGGGCGGTCAGTACGTCAGCTCGCTCATGGAAAACGGCTTGAATGACCTGATCTTCCGTTCGCGCTCCGCGGGATCGACGCGGAGGTATTTCCAGCGGTTGAACGCGAAGTCGTGCGGCAGATAGCCGGAGAGCCATTCGTGCGCCATGACGAAGCACATGGTGTGCGTCTCGAAGATCCAGGGGCATTCGCCTTGCAGGAACCGGATCATCTCGCGGGATTTCGCGGCGTATTCGGCGGGATCGGAGATCGCGAGGAATTCGCGGTACATGGCGTCGTATTCCGCCGAGCGGTAGTTCACGCGGTTGCAGCCGCCGGCATTCTCGCCGTAGAAAAGCTGGAGGAAATTTTCTGCGTCGGGGTAGTCGGCGGTCCAGGAGTAGCGGAAGAGCTGGATGCTGCCGGCGCGGAGCTTCTGCACGAATCGCGGCCAGGTGTTGAACTCCGGCTGGATTTCGATCCCGATCTCCGCCATGTCGTTCGCCATGAGCTCGGCGGTCTGGCGGTAGAACGTGTCGCTGCCGGTCTGGTCGAACGTGATCACGAGCGCGCGCCCGGTCTTCGGGTCGATGCCGTCCTTGAATCCGGCGAGTTCCAGCTCGCGTTTTGCGGCTTCGAGATCGCGGTGTCCGAACTCGGGATTCGGCTCCGTGACGGCGCCGGGGACGCCCGGCGGGACAGGCCCGTAGGCGGCGGAAAAGCGGCTCCCGGAGTGCTCGATGCGGCGTTCGCGGTCGAACGCGAGCGTGATCGCGCGCCGGAGGTGCGGATTGCCGCCGAGGAGCGGATCGGTGAAGTTGAAGCCGATGTAGTTGGTCTCGAGCTGGGGCCGGGAGAGAAGGCGGATGCCGCGTCCGCGCAATGCCGGCGACAGCTCCAGATCCTTGTTCACGACCGCCTCGAAACACTCGCTGTCCGGCACATACAGATCCAGGCGGCCCTGCAGGAACATCAGCCACGAAGCGAGGGGCTGTTTCACGAGGTAGCAGGATATCGTGTCAGCTGCGGGGAGCACGCGTCCGTCGGCTTCCGCGTGGTAGCCCTCGTAGCGCGCCATTTCGATGATGTAGTCCTTCTCCCAGCGGGTCAGGCGGAACGGCCCGGAGCCCTGCGGATGGTCCGCGAAGGAGTCGCCGTAATGCTCCAGCGCGCGGCGGGAGACGACCGCGGTATAGGGCAGGGCAAGGGCGTAGAGGAACCGCGGGTCGGGCTTTTCCAGGTGGATCACCAGCGTGCGGTCGTCCCGGATCTCCAGGCCTTCGCACAGGTCGTCGTAAGGAGAGAAATCATGTTCCGCCGCCGCTTCCGTGCGCTTCTGGAAAGCGTTCAGGCCGCGGATGCGGTCGCGGATCAGCCAGAACCCGGGCGAACGCAGGCGGGTGTCGGCGAGGCGAAGGATGGAGAACGCCACGTCGCGGGCCGTGACTTTCCGGGCGGAAGCGTCCGCTCCTGTGAAAGCGTCGCCGTCCTGGAACAGCAGATCGTCGCGGAGGATGCAAGTGTAGTCGGTGCCGTCTGCGGAGACTTCCGGCATGGCGGCGAGCATGCACGGTTCGAGCGTGTATTCGCCCTCGGCGTAGCGGTATTGCAGCAGCGTGTCGTAGAACGCGCCGCAGACGTACTGGCTGGCGGCGTCGGCGGCCAGTGCCGGGTCGAGCGTGTTGATCTGCTTGCCGAGGCTCATCACGACACGTTTTGCGGTCGCGGGGTCTTCCTTCGGACCGCCGCAGGCGCACAGCGCGAACGCGAGCATGGAAACGGCCGGAAGCAGGACGGAGAAAAGCAATTTTCGAAGCATGCTCATTCGTCGTCGGCTCCTTCCCCTTCTTCGCGCATCCAGCGTTCTGTCGAGGCGATGGCGTCCTCGTATGAAAAACCGCGTCCGACGAGACAGCGCACGGCTTTCGCCTTGCGTTTGCGGGCGTCGGGTTCGCGTCGGAACTGCGCTGCCTTGCGGCAGAGAACGGCGAACGCGTTTTCGGTGTCCTCGTTTCGGTCGGGATCCCGTTCAGGGGCTTCTTCGTCGTTTCCGTTCAGGACCTGTTCGGCGATCTCGTTCGGGATGCCGCGTTTTTTCAAAGCGGTCCGAATACGTGCCGGCCCATAGCCCCGCGAGCGGTAGGAACGCGCCAGGTCTTCGGCCAGGAAATCGTCGTGAAGCGCGCCCATGCGTTTGACCGCGAGCACGGCCTCGTCGATCTCGGCGGGGGAATACAGCTTCTTCGCGACGAGTTTCGAGCGGAGTTCATGCGTGGAGACAAGCCGTCTGGCGAGGATTTCCACGGCGGCCGTAAGCGCGTTTTTCTTGGTCGGGGGCATGGCGGCGGATCGGTTCCTTTCAGTGTTCAGGAAAAAGATACACCGGGATCTGCAAAAAATCAATCGCCGCCGCCGATAATTTCGGCAAAAAGCGCACCGACGGGAAGCAGACGCAGGAACTTCACGGGGAGCAGTTTGCGGGTGATGTCCGTCTCGCTGCTGACGATGGTGCGGACGTAGTTGCCGGACCAGCCGTCCCAGAGTTCCTTCTTGTTGCAGTTGGACTCGATGAGGACAGCCCCGGTCGAACCGACGAGGCTCTTCGCGAAGTTCAGCGCACATTCCTCTTTCAGGAGCTTGAGCTGTTCGATGCGTTCGGCGACCGTGGTCTTCTGCACTTTGCCGGACATCTTCGCAGCCGGGGTGCCCTTGCGGGGCGAATACGGGAAGATGTGAATGTTGGCGAAATCCATCTTCCGCAGGAATTCGAGCGACTCCTCGAAATCTGCGGCGGTTTCGCCGGGGAAGCCGACGATGATGTCAGTGCCGAGGTGAAGGTGCGGGATGGCTTCGCGTGCGTAGGCGGCGTATTCGGCGAATCTGGCGGTGTTGCAATGGCGGTTCATGTCCGTCAGAGTCCTGTCGCAGCCGCTTTGCAGGGGCAGATGCAGGAATTCGCAGACTTTTCCGGCGTTGCGTTTCATGGCGTCCACGATCGGAATCAGTTCGTCGCACGGCTCGGTGGAGCTCAGACGGATCCGGAAGTCGCCGGGGATTTCGCACAGGCGGTCGATGAGCTCGGGCATTCCGGCCTTGCCCGCCTTGTAATGGCAGGTGTTCACGCCGGTCAGCACGATCTCGTGGAAACCGTCGTCCACAGCCTTCTTGAACTCGGCCGTGATCTCCTTCGGGTCGCGGGAACGTTCCGCGCCGCGCGCTGTTGGGACGATGCAGTAGGAGCAGCTGTTGTTGCAGCCTTCCTGGATCTTGATGAACGAGCGGGAACGGAACGGGAAGACACCCTGCGCCTGTTCGGCGAAGACGCCCTTTGTGAGTTTCGGCGCGGCGGGTGCCTTGTGTTTTTCCAGCAGCGCCAGGTATTCAGGCAGGATGGTCTCGATGTCCTTTTTCTGCTCATTGACGAGCACAAGGTCGATGTCCTGGTTCTGTTCGAGCTCGTCTTTGCTCACGTCCGCGGCACAGCCGGTGAAAACGATGAACGACTGCGGGTTTTCCGCGCGGATGGAGCGGAGCGCTTGCTTGCTTTTCTTGTAAGCCGTCTCCGTGACCGTGCAGGAGTTGATGATGATGAGGTTCGGACTGCTGGAGGAGTCCGGCGGGACGATTTGGAATCCGAGGCGGATCAGCCTGTCGTTCAGGAGCGCGCTGTCGGCCTGGTTGAGCCGGCAGCCTAAGGTTATTACCGCTGCAGTGATCGGTTTCATGTTCTGTCGTCGTATGGGGGTTGGATGATAACAGTCTGCCCTGCCGGGGCGGATTCCCGGCGGCTATTTCGTCGTGCCGGTTCCGTTCAGGAGCGTATCTGGCCGGTTCCGTAGATCTTGTACTTGTAGGAGGTGAGCTCGGGCAGCCCCATCGGGCCGCGCGCATGGAACTTGTCCGTGCTGATGCCCATTTCCGCGCCCATGCCGAATTCGCCGCCGTCGGTGAACCGCGTGGAGGCGTTCCAGTACACGGCAGCGGAGTCGACGTTGTCCAGGAAGAAATTCGCGTTCGCCTCGTCGGTCGTGAGGATGCTGTCGCTGTGGCCGGAACCATAGCGGTTGATATGGTCGACAGCCTCCTTCACGCCGGGGACGATGCCGACCGTGACGTCGAGGGTCCCGTATTCCTTCGGCCAGTCCTCCTCGGTGGCGGGGACGACCGCGACCGGGGCGGCGAGCTTTGCGAAGGCATCGTCGGCATGCATGGTCACGCCGAGCTGCGCGAGCCTAGCGGCGAGCTTCGGGGCGAATTCGGGCGCGATGGAGGCGTCGATGAGGATGGTCTCCAGCGCGTTGCAGACGCTGGGACGCTGGCATTTTGCGTTCTCAATGATGGTGAGTGCACGGTCCTGGTCGCAGACGTGGTCCACGAAGATGTGGCACACGCCCTTGTAATGCTTGAGGACGGGCATCGTGGCCTGCTCGACCACGGCGCGGATCAGGCGTTCGCCGCCGCGCGGGATGACCAGGTTGATGCAGTCGTTCATCTTCAGCATGGCGGAGACGGCGTCGTGTCCTTTGATCGGCACGAGCTGGAGCGCGCCTTCCGGCATGCCCGCGGCGACTCCGGCGTCGGAGATGCACTTCGCGAGCGCCGTGTTCGAGCGGAAAGCCTCTTTGCCGCCGCGGAGGATGACCGCATTGCCGGACTTGATGCAGAGCCCTGCGGCGTCGACCGTCACGTTCGGACGGGATTCGTAGATGATCGCGATGACGCCGATCGGCACGGAGACCTTGTCGATGCGGAGGCCGTTCGGACGCGTGACGCTGGAGAGGATGCGCCCGACGGGGTCGTCAAGCCCGGCCACATGGCGCAGGGCGTCCGCCACGTCCTTGACGCGTTTCGGCGTCAGCGTGAGGCGTTCCAGTTTCGGAGCGTCCAGACCGTTGGCTTTTGCTTCGTCCAAATCTTCGGCGTTGGCGGTCAGGATGGCGTCGGTGTCGCGTTCCAGCGCATCGGCCATCGCAAGCAGCCAGCGCGTGCGGTCGGCGGGATCGGCGGCGGCGAGGGCGCGCGAAGCGCGGAACGCACGGACTCCGAGTTCGTGCACAGCTTCCCTGACGTCGATTTCGTTAGTAGTTTCGCAAATCATCTGATTGACCTTGACGGATTAATGCGCCGGGGACCGCTGGGCGGCATGTGCCGGCGCGCCGGCCCCGCACTGCGGAGCCCTTGTTTAAGTTTGTGCATAATAAAATACTTATCCTTGCCGGATTTGCAAATCGAAAACCAAAAAATTACATATTTTTGCCCTGAAACGACAGCATCAGCAGGGAAAACAGAAGATAGGAGCAGTCCTTCCCGCCGTCCTGGTGGTCCGAGATCAGGCGTTCCAGCGCCGCACGGTCGAACATGTCCCACCGGCGTGGCAGTTCCTCCAGCAGGGCAGTCTTCAGTCGGTCGCGCCAGACGGTGCGGAACCACGAGGCCACGGGTACGCCGAATCCGCGTTTGCGGCGTTTGCCCCAGCCCGGCGGCAGTTCCGCTGCGAACGCGTCGCCGAGGATGCGTTTCCGGTGGTCGTCATGGATCTTGAAATCGACCGGGAGCGAACGCGCGAACCGTGAGACTTGCGGGTCGAGGAAAGGATTCCTGACTTCGAGCGAAGATGCCATGGAGCAGACGTCGACCTTCGTCAGCACGTCGCCGGGCAGATACCGGTGTAAATCGTCCTCCATCAGCGACGCTATGAGCGAGGATGCTTCCGGCAAATCGCATCCGGCATTCAGATACGGACGGAGATCCGGCGCGATCTTTGAAATGGACTCCGCAGCGAAATGGGACATCAGGGCATCGTAGCGCGCGCCTGCGCCGGAGACTGCGCCGAGCCGCAGGAAACGTTTCAGGCGCCCGGCCTTGGTGCGTTCGCCCGAATCCGGCAGGCAGGCCGCCGCGGCGCTCCAGAGGAACCCCGGCGTGAACGCCCGTAGTTTTTGGAGAATGTGCATCGCCCGGTAGCGCTCGTATCCGCCGAACAGCTCGTCCGCGCCGTCTCCGCTCAGGGCGACCGTAACATGCTCGCGGGCGAACGCCGCGAGAAAATACGACGGCAGCATGGACGCGTCGGCGTAAGGTTCGCCGAACTCGGCGGCAAGCTTCGGCAGCAGGTCGAAATCCTCCGGCTGGACGGTCTTGATATGGTGATGCAGTCCGTGCGGGGCGATTTTTGCGAGGTGCGCCGCCGTGGCCTTGCAGTCGGCACTTTCGTCGTAGCGCGGGTCGTCGAATCCGATGGAGAAACACTCCAGAGGCGCGGTCGAATGCTTCGCGGCGAGGGTTGCCACGATGGCGGAGTCCAGCCCGCCGGACAGGAAGACGCCCAGCGGCACGTCGGCGACCATGCGGCGTTTCACGGCATCCGAAAGCAGGCTCCACACGGTCCCGCAGGCGCCCAAGTAGGTGAAATGCTCCGCGCAGACCGCGAGGTCGGGTCCGGTTTGGATTTGTGCACCCAAGTCGATTTCGCGGGCCGCGCCTGTTTCCAGCTGGAATTCGACGGCGGTTCCGGGAAGCAGTTTCCTCACGCCCTCCCGGATGGTGGCGGGCGCGGGGATGTACTGGAACGCCAGATAGTCGGCGAGAGCCGGAAGCGAAATTTCTTCCGGGCATCCTGGACAGAGCGCGAGCGTGGAAAACCTGCTGGCGAAGCCAAATTCGCCGGTTGGGAGGTGAAAATAAAACAGCGGCTTCACGCCGTGGTAATCGCGCGCCAGCAGAAGCGTTTTCGCTGTCGCGTCGTAGAACGCAAATGCAAAGAAGCCGTTGAGGCGAGGGATGCAGCCCGCGTTCTCGCGGATCAGGAGTTTCAGCAGGACTTCCGTATCGGATTTTGTGCGGAAAGCTTCGCCCTTCTGCTCCAGCTCATTTCTGAGCCCGCGGAAGTTGAAGATCTCACCGTTGAACACGAGCGTGAAACGTCCGTCCTCGCTCGACATGGGCTGGCAGCCGCCGTCGAGGTCGATCACGGACAGCCGGGTATGGGCAAGCCCGAGCGCGCCGTCCATGTGCGTTCCGCTGGCATCAGGGCCGCGCTGGCGCATCGTGGCGCACAGCCTCTGAAGGAACGCCTCGTTCGGCGGTGCCTTAGGGTTGAAACAGCCTGCGATCCCGCACATTGCCTATTCTCCCCGTCCCGTGATTGGGATGTGGCGGGACTGCCGCCGCCGGAGTTCTGCCGCTTCATAGTCGGTCTTTGCTCGCGGAATGAAGCACGCATCGAGGAAGCGTTCCAGAATGATCTTTCGCGCGAGCTCGGACGGGTGAAGCATGTCCTCGGCGTAGAACCGATAATCGCGCAGTTCGTCGTTCAGGATTTCGAACGCCGGGAAATATGCGCAGCCCTCCACTTTGGAGCAGACGTCCGCGGCAGCCGCCCGCAACCGAGCCTTCGAGAGCGAATTCGTGGTCAGGTCGCCCGGATTGTGCCGCACGGGCGAAAGCGTGAGGATGATCGGGCATTTCGCGTTGTACGAGCGGATGGTCTCGCACGCGTTCCGCATCGCGGCGCGGCAGGTGTCGTAGCTCAGGACGAACTGCTCGAATTCATTTCCGGGCACCTTGTGGCAGTTCGCGACCACGAGGCGTTCCGGCAGATGCCTGTAGACGACCGCGGTCGACACGGTCATGAGGAAGAAATCGGCTTTCTTGAGCGTGCGGCGGAACCGTTTCGCGGATTCGTTGGCTTTTTCGGCTCCCTCGGCGGCGCTTGCGGCGGAGAATGACCCGTGGTGCCGCCACGAATGCCATAGTCCGTTCAGCTCGAAGAAATCGCTCTCCGTGTAGCCGCATTCGAGGCGCTGGAGCGCATCGTTGATGGAATAGGGATTGTACAGGATGCCGTTCGGATTGATCATGCCCTTCATGCCGCTGTCCAGCAGCGTTTCCGCGATGTCCTGCGCGAAGCAGGAGCCGATGGCGGCGAGCATGCCCTGGGCGCGGATCTTCGGGAACGGGAATTCGTAATTGACCGGAGTATATGGGATCGGAGCGGATGCAGTCATGTGAGCGGACCTCCAGTGATGAGTTTTTCCAGCAGAAGCGAGTATCGCGGCTCGCGAACGGCATTTCGGACCGCCATGGAGACGGCTTTCCGGGATCCGACCAGGACCATGAGGCGCTTGGCGCGGGTGATGCCGGTGTACAGCAGGTTCCGCTGGAGCATCATGTAATGCTGGGAGAGCAGCGGCATCACGACGGCGGGGAACTCGCAGCCCTGCGATTTGTGGACGGTGACCGCATAGGCCGGCACGAGCTGTTCCGCCTCCTCGAAACGGTATTCCACCAACGGCCCGGATTCGTACCGGACCTGGAACGATTCTTCCTGGAAATTGATGCGCCCGAGGAATCCTAGGTCGCCGTTGAATACGTTTTTGTCGTAGTTGTTCACGATCTGCATGACCTTGTCGCCGCTTTTGAACGTACGCCCGAGAGAGTGGAACACGAATTTCTTTTCCGGGTTCAATTTTTCCTGGAGCAGTTCGTTCATGGCCTGCGTGCCGACCGTGCCCCGGTTCATCGGGCACAGCAGCTGTACGTCGCGGACCGGGTCGAGCCCGAACCTGCGCGGGATGCGGTCGCAGATCATGCGTTCGATCACGTCCGCGGCGTCCTCCGGGTCGTCCTTCTCGATCCAGTAGAAATCGGCCTGAGCGTCCTTTTCGCGGCGGGGCAGGCGCGGCACGACGCCGTTGTTCACGTCGTGGGCGGCGTGGATGATGCCGCTGCCGTCGCCCTGACGGAAGATCTGCGTGAGGCGGGAAACAGGGCAGACGCCGGACGCGATGAGGTCGTTCAGCACGTTGCCGGGACCGACGGACGGCAGCTGGTCCGGGTCCCCCACGATTACGACCGAGGCGCCGGGCTTCACCGCCCGGAAGAAAGCCAGCGCGAGCAGGATGTCGAGCATGGACGTCTCGTCCAGCACATACAGGTCGTAGGGCAGCTGGTTGCCGCGCCCGAAGACGAACTTGCGGGCTGCGGGGTCCCATTTGAGCAGGCGGTGAAGCGTAAACGAGGTGATCCCGGTAGCTTCGGTCATGCGTTTCGCGGCACGCCCGGTCGGGGCCGCCAACGCGACGGCGAGGCGGGCGAGCTTGGCGCGTCGGACGATTTCCGAAACGACTGTGGTCTTGCCGACGCCGGGGCCGCCCGTGATGATCGTGATCGGCGATTGCGACACCCTGTCGACGGCGAGAAGCTGTTCCTGGCTGAATTTTGTGTTCGGGGAGGACGGGATCTGCGCGAGTTTCGCTCCGGCATAGTGTTCGCGCGACTGGAGAAACCGGATGATGAACGGCAATTCGTCTTCGCAGCGCAGGAGCCCGGGTTCGTAGATCATCACGTCGCCTTCGTGCGAGACGCAGGACGCCGCGCGCTTCGTTTCCAGCGCTTTTTCGAGCGCTTTGCCAGCGTCAGCCTCATCCACGTCGAGCAATTCCGCCAGGAACTTGATGAACGCGGCCTGCGGCATGCACACATGTCCGGCCTGGCGCGCCTGAAGAAGCCCGTAGGTCACGCCCGCGGTCATCCTGCGTACGTCGTTCCGGCCGATGCCGAGCTGGCGCGCGATCTTGTCGGCGTAGGTGAACCCGATGCCCTTGATGTCGGCGGCGAGCTGGTACGGGTTCTCCCGGATGACCTCCGGCGCCCCGTTGCCGTACTTGTCGTAGATGCGGACGAACCAGGCGGGATTGATGCCGAGCCCCTGCAGGTAGATCTGGCTTTCGCGGCGGTCGGAATTCTCCTTCCACGCCTTTCGGATGGCTTCGATGCGCTTTTTGCCGAGTCCGGGGACCTCCTTCAGACGGCGCGACTGCTGGTTCAGCACGTTCAGCGTGTCCGTGCCGAACGTGTCGACGATGGCCTTGGCGTACTTTTCGCCGATGCCCTTTACGACGCCGCTGGAAAGGTATTTGACGAGGCCGTCGCGGGTGGCGGGAAGCGAAAACTCGCACGCATTCACGCGGAACTGCCGCCCGTGGTCCTTGTGCATCTCCCACTTGCCGGAGAGGCGGACCGTCTGGCCGGGGGAGAGCCCCGGCACGGTCCCGACTGCCGTAAACAGCGCGCCCTGGGCGTCCCGCAGGCGGAACACGGTGTACGAGGCGTCTTCGCTTTCGTACACGATGTGTTCCACTTCCCCGTTGAGCTTATGCTCGGCGAGAGATGCGTTTCCTGCTTCGGTAATGCGTTCGTCCGTCATGTCCGCCCGCGGGGTGCGTCGGGGATCAGTGGTGCGAGAAGATGCGTTCCGGCGCGTGGCGCAGCGCCACGCCGAGTTCGTTTGCGCGCTTCACGACGTCGGCGTCCTTCAGTGAGCCGGCGGGCGAGACGACCGCGCGGATCCCGGCTGCCGCCGCGACTTCGAGGGCGTCCGGGAACGGGAAGAAGCCGTCGCTGGACATGGCGGCTCCGTCGAGCGTGACGTCGCCGGTGAATTTCTGCTTGAACTTTTCGATGGCCTGTTCGACCGCGCCCACGCGGTCCTGTTCGCCGGTGCCCACGGAGAGCGTCTGGCCGTTCTTCACGATCACGACGCCGTTCGAGCGGACGGAGATGTTGATGTACCACGCCGCGAGCAGGTCCTTCGTCTGCTGGTCGGTCGGCTCCACGGTCGAGACCTGCGCGCCGCAAGCCTTGTTCTCGCCGGTCGCGGCGGGAAGGTCGGCGAAGGAGCGGACGTGCGTGAGGAGCGGTGCGGCGACGACGAGCGAGCCGTCGGCGAGGACCTTGATGGTGTTGACGGCGGGGTCGCCGACGAACTTGGGGATAGTGTCGAGCGCGCCGCATTTGAGCACGCGGAGCTGCTTGTTGACTTTGTAGGTCACGCTGTCGTTGAAGACTTCGAGCGCTTCCGGTTCGAAATCGGGCGCGACGACGCATTCCGCGAAGAGCTCCATGATCGCCGCCGCGGTGTCCTTGTCGACCTTGCGGTTGAACGCGATCACGCTGCCGAATGCCGCGCGGGCATCGCAGTCGCGCGCCTTGATGAAGACCTGGCGGAGCGTTTCGCCGGGCAGTCCGACGGCCGCGCCGCTCGGATTCACGTGCTTCATCACGGCGCACGCGGGTTCAGCGAAGTATTTCACGATGTTCAGCGCGCCGGAGATGTCTTCCAGGTTGGTCTGGGAAAGGCCGTTCTTTCCGGTCTTCAGGACCTCCAGGTCCATGATCGCGCCGTGTTCGTCGGCGGGGCGGTAGAACGCCGCCGGCTGGTGGGGGTTGGTGCCGTAGCGGAGGTCGTCTTTCTTGACGTAGCGGCGTCCGCAGACTACGATTTCGTCGGGGAAGTCCCCGATGTTGGCGGTGAGATAGGTGTTTCTGTCGATCTTTCCAGACATTTTTTTGTCTCCGGCTTTGAAAGGTTGATTTTTTGTGGTATGTTAAAAAGCATCATTCAATTTACATTCGCGCGGGCAATATCGCAAATCACATTCCCGAAATTTCTTCGATTTTATTTGGACCTGACCTGAAATGAACGGTTTCTTTTTGACACTGGAGGGCGGCGAAGGCTGCGGCAAGTCCACCCAGCTGGAACGCACAGCCGCCGCACTGCGGGCCGCGACTGGCCGCGAAGTCGTTGCCGCGCGTTCGCCCGGCGGAACAGCTGTCGCCGAGAAGATCCGCGCCATCCTGAAGACGCGGATCCCGGGCGAAGACCTGCTGCCGGAAACGGAGCTGATGCTATTCGGAGCCTGCCACGCTCAGATGTGCGAACACACCATCCGGCCCGTGCTCGAACGCGGCGGGATCGTGATCTCGGACCGTTTCACCGACAGCACGCTCGTCTACCAGGGCTGCGCACGTCGCATCGACCCGGAGACCGTGCGCCGCGTGAACGAGTTCGTCTGCCGCGGCATCCGGCCCGACCTGGTGCTGGTGCTGGACGTGCCCGTGGAACTCGGACTGCGGCGCGCCGCCGAACGGTCCGGCATCGCGACGCAGAACGACCGTTTCGACTCCGAGTCCGCGGCGTTCCATGAGGCCGTGCGGAAAGGGTTTCTGGAGCTTGCCCGCCGCGAGCCAGGGCGTTTCGCCGTGATCGACGCCTCGCCTTCGCCCGAACAGGTCACCCAATCCATACTGGAGGCGATCCATGCACGACTGGCAATCATTTGAAGCCGCATATCCGCTTCTCGGGCGTTCGCTCCGCATGGCGAAGAACGCCGGACGGCTCGGACATTCCCACCTCGTGGTCTCTTCCAACGCGTCGATCCGCACGCGGTTCCCGGTCCTGCTCGCCAAGCTCGCGACGTGCCTGGATCCGCTTCCAGACGGCACGCCCTGCGGACACTGCGAGACATGCACCCTGCTGGAAAACGGCCTCTATCCCGACCTCTTCCTGCTCGCGCCGACCTCGAAATCCCGTCAGATCCTGATCGGGAAGACCGAAGATGAGCCGGATACGCTCCGCAATTTCGACTCCATGTTCCACCTCAGCAGCACCGCGCCCGGCGGCTGGAAGATCGGCGTCATTCAGGAATGCGACACAATGAACGAGGAAGCGCAGAACGCGTTCCTGAAGACGCTGGAGGAGCCGCCGCGCAACTGCCTCTTCATCCTCACCACGGGGCATCCCGGCTCGCTTCTCCCCACCATCCGTTCCCGCTGCCAGATCCTCACGCTCACGGACAACGTCTGCAAGTACGACATGGAGACGTTCGCCGCCATGCCGGAACTTCTCATGAAGCTCACGTTCGCTTCGAAAGGCGACCTGGTGGCCGGGGAGGACTGCGCCACCGGACTCATCGACATCCTGGGCTCGCTCGGCAGTATGGCGGAAGCAACTGTGCAGGACCGCTGGGCGGACCGACTGAAAAGTGCCGAAAGTCTTGAATCCGCCGCCATGAAGCTCATCGAGAAGCGGATTGACGGCGAGACCGGCTGCGAATATTTGCGTCTTCGTGAGGAGTTCCTCAGCATCCTGCACACCTGGTTCGCGCAAGTCGCGCTTGTTTCCGAGGGGACGCCGCTGGAACTTCTTCCGAATCCCGAAGTCATCCGCATCTGGCTTGACGCCGATCCGCGTCCCACGCTCCCCCCGGACGTGGCTGCGCGCATGCTGACCGAGGCGGAATCCCTGGTCCGCGTGCTGAACACCAACGTCAACGACGAGCTCGCCGTGCGGGCCTTCGCGCTCTCCGTCGCGATCGACACGAGCGTGCAGGGATAAGCCGTCATGCCGGCCGAGATCAAAGACCGCTACGAATTCGCGCCGATCGGACTTCTGCGCACCGGGCTCCGCTGGCGGTACGAAGCGCCGCGCCAGGCCGGGTTCTCCGAGGCGAAGGCGCGGATCGAGCTTTACCCCGGACACGGCTTCGAGCAGGCGCTTGAGGACCTCGCCGGATTCGAGCGCGTCTGGGTCGTCTTCATCTTCCATCTGAACGCCACCTGGAAGCCGAAAGTCACGCCGCCCTATGCGCCCGAAAACCGCAAATACGGCGTCTTTTCCACCCGTTCGCCGCACCGCCCGAACCCGATCGGCCTTAGTTGTGTCGAGCTTGATGGCATTGACGGACTGAACGTGTACCTGAACCACTGCGACATCCTCGACCGCACCCCGGTCCTCGACATCAAGCCGTACATCCCGGCGGTTGACGCGTTCCCGGAGTCGAAAGCCGGATGGCGCGACGAACTCGTCCTGACCGAATGGACGCACGTTTTTTCTCCTGTGGCACGGGCTCGGATGGACTGGATCAGGGCGCAAACCGGGCTCGACCTCGCCAATTTCTGCGCCGTTCAGCTCAAATACGAACCGTTCAATCCCGCCCGCAAACGCATTGAGGAGCTCCCGGACGGTTCGTGGGCGATCCACTGCCGCACCTGGCGCATTGCCTACCACGCCGATAAGGCTGGCCATGTGCTGTATTTCGATTCCGTGAGCTCGAACTACGCGGCTGACGAACTTGCACTCGGCGCGCCCGATCCCTACACCGACAAGGCGGTCCACCGCGCATTCCTGGAGGTGACGTCATGGAAATAAAACTCTGCCGCATCACGGGATTCTGTTCCGGCGTCCGGGCCGCTCTTGAGCTCACGGACGAGATGCTGAAACAACACGGTCCGCCTGTCTTCATCCTGCACGATCTCGTACACAATGAGACGGTCGTGAACGATTTGCTCGCCCGCGGCGCGAAGATCGTCGACGAGCCGGAAAGGCTGCCCGAAGGCTCTACACTCATTTTCAGCGCGCACGGGGTGTCCGAGGCGGTCGAGTCGCGCGCCCGCGCCCTGCCGCTGAACATCGTCGACGCCACTTGCCCGCTGGTCCGGCAGGTGCAGAAACGCGGTGCGGCGCTCTCCGAGGCGGGCCATGTTGTGCTGCTCTTCGGCAAGGCGGGACACCGCGAAGTCGAAGGCATCCTCGGGCGCATCCCGGGCGAAAAGCATCTGCTGACGAACGTGGAAGACGCGCGCGCATTCGAGCCGGTCCCCGATCGCACCTACGCCTGCATCAGCCAGACCACGATGAATTCCGACGCGATTGCGGAAATGACCGCGATCCTCAGGGAAAAGATCCCCGGACTGGTCGAATCCGCGTCCGTCTGCCACGCCACGCTCACACGCCAGAACGCAGTTCGCGAGCTCGCCGCCGCCTGCGACCTCGTGCTTGTCGTTGGATCCGCTCACAGCTCCAACACGCTCCGCCTCTGCGAGATTGCCCGCGAACAGGGCGCCCGGACCGAGCTTGTCGCAAGCCCGGAAGCCGTCACGCCGGAACTCCTCCGCGGCGCGAAATGCGTCGGAGTCACCTCGGGCGCGAGCGCGCCGGACGCCCTCGTGCGCGGCATCTTCGACGCGGTACGGCGCATCGCCGGAACCGAACCGTAAATCCCAGTTCTTAACCCGCAAGGAGAATACCCCATGCGACGTCAGGACCGCGAGATCAAAGACCACAGCGTCATCCTCGACATCATCAACTCGCTTCCGATCGGACACCTCGCCATGAACGACGCCGGAAAACCATACGGCGTGACCATGAACTATTTTCCCGAGCTTGACGCGGACCGGAACGCCGTGCTGTATTTCCACGGGGCGAAGGAGGGACGCAAGGCGGAAATCCTGTCCCGCGACCCGCACGTCTATTTCTTCGCCGAACGCGACGACGGCCCGAAGGTGATCGTCCGCCCGAACGGAATGCGCTCCGTGACGAACCTTTACGTCTCCGTTGCGGGCGAGGGCGTGATGGAGCCGGTCGAGGCGTTCGAGGAAAAGCGGCGCATCCTGCTGGCGATGGCGAACGCCTTTTCGGACGAGCCGTTCGATTCCCTGCCGGACGCCGTGGTGGAGATGACCGCCGTCTGGAAGCTCGTTTTGAACAGCGTGACGGGAAAATCCAATCCTCCGCTTGCCCGGCCGGAGCAATAGCTTCTTTTCTCCTTTTGAGCTCGTGCCGGACAAATCCGTTTCATCGATTTCGAAAGACGGATCGCAAAGCGGGTTTCAATTTGTTTTCGGGCTTTTTTTACGGATTGCGTTTGCATTTTTGCGAAAACATGGTATTTTAAAAATGTTTCACGTTTGTCGTGGGCCGGTAGCTCAGTCGGTAGAGCATCGCCCTTTTAAGGCGGTGGTCCAGGGTTCGAGTCCCTGCCGGCTCACTTTTTTTGTGCCCGGATTCCAGGTTCTCCCGATATTTCCCGCCTTTTTCCCGTTTCGCGTTTGAAAAATCCCGGTTCCGGCTGTATAATAATCCCGAATCATTTCTATTTAAGATAGGACACGCGCGGTCTCCCGGCCGCCGTCCGGTGATCTTCAACGCAAAACGATCGGGGAAACGGGGATTATGGCAACGGATTTCGTGCATCTGCACTTGCATACGGATTACAGCCTGCTGGACGGCGCATGCGCCATTTCGTGGGCGAAACTGAAGAAAGAGGACGCCGAGGGCAAGGTCGACCTGGTCACGATGGCGCAGGAATACGGCATGAAGGCCTGCGCGATCACGGACCACGGCGTGATGGGCGGCTGCTACGAATTCCACAACGCCATGAAGAAGGCGGGGATCAAGCCGATCATCGGCTGCGAAACGTACATCGCGCCCGGAAGCCGCCTGGAAAAACAGCCCGGCGTGCCGAATATCAAGGGGTTCCACCTGATCCTTCTGGCGAAGAACAACGTGGGCTACCACAACCTCTGCAAGCTCAATTCCGAAGCCCATATGACCGGATTCTACTACAAGCCGCGCATTGACCGCGAGCTCCTCGCGAAGTATCATGAAGGCATCATCGGCATGAGCGCGTGCCTGCAGGGCGAGATTGACGTGGCGATCCTGCGCGGCGGCGTGGACGCCGGACGCAAGGTGCTGTTCGACTACCTCGACATGTTCGGCGGAAAGGAGAACTTCTGCCTCGAGATCATGTACCACGGAATCGAGGACCAGAAGACAGTGAACCGCGGCCTCATTCAGCTCGCCCGCGAGAACGACATCCGCCTCGTCGCCACGAACGACGTGCACTACCTGAAGAAGGAGCATGCCCGCTCCCATGAGATTATGCTGTGCATCCAGACGCGCACCACGATGGACGACCCGCGCCGCATGAAGATGGATTTCGACGAGTTCTACTTCAAATCCGGCGACGAGATGATGCAGGTCTTCGGCACGGAGGCCCCTGACGCCATCACGAACACGCTCGCTGTCGCGGAACAGTGCGACGTCACGATCGGTTACGAGAACCATTACCCCGAGTTCACGCCGCCGCAGGATTTCGTCGACACGCTGGATCTGGACGCCATGCGCGCCGAGTCCGAACAGGAGATCGACGCCGAGATCGCGGCGGAGCATGAGAAGAAACCGGAAAATCCACTTCCTTCCGAAGACAAGCGCGCCAACCTCATCGAACGCCGCATGGTCATGAAAAAGTCCGCGGCCTATCTCCGGTACATCTGCCTTTACGGCACAGGCCGGGCGGACAGCGTGTGCGGCTACGAGAAGAAATACGGATACGACCCGTTCAATCCGCCGGAGGACAAGAAAGCCGAAGCGGAAACCAACCTTAAACGCATGGATTTCGAGCTCAGCGTCATCACCCGCACCAAATACCCGAGCTACTTCCTCTGCGTGTGGGACTTCATCAACTGGGCGAAGGAGCACGGCATCCCGGTCGGCCCGGGGCGCGGCTCCGGCGCAGGCTCCATCGTCGCCTACCTGAGCGGCATCACGAACATCGACCCGATGAAATACGACCTGCTGTTCGAGCGGTTCCTGAACCCGGACCGTGTGTCGCCGCCCGACTTCGACACGGACTTCTGCGAACGTCACCGCCAGGAAGTCATCGACTACGTGATCCTGAAGTACGGCGAGGACAGCGTGTCCCAGATCGGCACCTACGGCACGCTGAAGGCGAAGGCCGTCGTGAAGGACGTGGCGCGCGTGCTGGGGCGGACTCCTGCCGAGGGCAACATGATCACCAAGCTCATCCCCGAGGACCCGAAGATGACGCTCGCGAAGGCCGTCAAGGAATCGCCCGAGCTCAAGCAGCTCCTCGAAAAGGAGGCCTGGGTCCGCGAAATCTTCCAGTATTGCGTCCCGATCGAACAGCTCAACCGCCAGATGGGTATCCATGCGTGCGGCGTCATCATCTGCAACCAGCCGCTCGCCGACCTGGTCCCGCTCGGACGCGGCGCGCACGAAGAGGTCATCACGCAGTACGTGGCCCCGCTCTGCGAGAGCATCGGCCTGCTGAAAATGGACTTCCTCGGCCTCCGCACGCTGACCGTGATCCAGGACGCCGTGGACAACGTGAAGCGCACGCACGGCATCACGCTCGACATGGACACGATCCCGCTGGATGACAAAAAGACCTACGAGCTCATCAACCGCGGCGACACCGTTTCCGTGTTCCAGCTCGAATCCGGCGGCATGCAGGACCTCTGCCGCAAGTTCGGCGTAGAGAACCTGAAGCACATCATCGCTCTTGTGGCGCTCTATCGCCCCGGCCCGATGCAGTTCATCGACGTTTTCGTAGGGCGCAAAAAGGGCACGGTCCCTCTGGAATACGACCATCCGCTGATGGAGCAGTACCTGAAGGAAACCTACGGCATCATGCTCTATCAGGAACAGATCATGCAGGTCGTTCAGGTTCTCGCCGGGTTCTCGCTGGGCCAGGCCGACATCCTCCGCCGCGCCATCGGCAAGAAGAAGATCAAGGACATGGAGGCGCAGCATGACAAGTTCGTCGAAGGCTGCGCCAAAACGAACAACATCCCGCCGGCGCAGGCCGAACGCATCTGGGAAAACATCAAGAAGTTCGCCGAATACGGCTTCAACAAGTCGCACAGCGCGGCCTATGCGCTTCTCTCCTACCGCACGGCCTACCTGAAGGCAAACTACAGACCGGAATTCATGGCCGCCGTGCTCACAAGCGAACTTTCCAATGCGAAAAAGCTCACGTTCCTCATCAACGAGTGCCGCACCACCGGGATCCGCATTCTGCCGCCGGACGTGAACACCAGCGACGTGAATTTCACTGTGGACGGCGACGCCATCCGCTTCGGCCTCGGCGCCATCAAGGGGTTTGGGCAGGGCATTTCCGCCGCCATCATCGAGGCGAGGAAGGACGGCCCGTTCACCTCGCTTGCCGATCTCGCCGGACGTACCGAGGGACTCAACGCGAAGGGGCTTGAGGCACTCATCCGCTGCGGCGCGATGGATTCCACCGGCCTGAAACGCGCCCAGCTCATGGCGATGATCGACTCCGCACTGACGTCTGCCGCCGCCGCGCGCCGCGACCGCGAATCCGGCCAGGCAAGCCTGTTCGATCTGCTGGACGATCCGGAATCCGTCGGGCTCCAGGAACAGCCGCCGCCGGATATCCCGGAATTCCCGGAAAGCGAGATGCTGGAGGACGAAAAGCAGCTCCTCGGTTTCTTTGTATCCGGGCATCCGCTTTCGTCGTCGAAGAAGATCATTGACACGTTCTCCACGGCCAACCTCGCGGAAATCTCCCGCATGCCGGGCGACGTCGGCGTCAAGTTCGGCGGGCTCGTGACTTCGGTCGCCAAGAAATACACCAAGAGCGACAGCAAACCGTTTGCGATCGTCCAGATCGAGGACCTGACCGACACCATCGAATGTGTCTGCTACAACCGCCTTTACACCGAGGTGAACTCCCTGCTCGTCGAGGGCGCGAAGGTCTTTGTCCGCGCCGTCACCAAGAAAGGCGAGGAGGACGACGCAGAAGTTTCTCTCCAGCTGGAGGACGTGATCCCGCTGGAGGACGCCATGCTCTTCAACTCCGGGAAACTGCAGATCAATCTGTTCGAGGACGGCATGAGCCCGGAGGTCTGCACCGGCCTTCGTGCGCTCCTTGCGCGGCATGCCGCCCCACCCCCGGAACTGGCTTCCCTGTTTGCGTCCGGTGCGGAACAGGAACCCGCGGACGCTCCGCAGAAACGGCGGTCGTCCTCGAAACCGAAATCCAAACCGGTCCCGGAACCCGTTCCGGTGCTCATCTGCGCCGCTACGAAAAACCATCTGGCCGCGTTCATCGAACTGCCGGAATCCGTCCGAGTCTACGTTTCCAGGTTCCTTCTGGACGAACTGGACGCCCTTCTTGGAACGAACCACTACACGATCAGGCCGAATGACGACGTGCCGCAGCCGCGCCGCCAATGGCACAGGGACAAAGAATCGGAACCCGTTTCGGCCTGAGGTCCGGGAGGTCTTTATCATGTTGAACACAATCCGCATTCATCTGACGATTACTATTTGCTTGATCCTGTTCACTGCGGGCGGCATCGCGCTTTATGCCGATCCGATCCGGAAACTTTCCGACGAACCGGAAGAATCCGCATCCGAAGCCCGGGAGCCCTCTGGCGACAAGTCGGACGCCCCTGCCTCCAAAGCGGAGAAACCGGAATCCGGCGAAAAGAAGGAGAAAAGGACCGAAGCCGAGATCATCAAGGCGATCACCGACCGCCTGGACCAGGTGATTCGTCCTTACAAGCCCCTTCAGCGCAGCCAGGAACCTCTCCTGAACCATTCTCTTTCCGACGAGGTCATCCCGACCTGGCGTCTGGTCTATGTGAAGGACTTCGATGTGCCGGAGAGCGCGGATCCGTATTCCACGGATGCCGGCGATAAAAAACTGAAGGAGGATTTCGCCGTGATCACGCTGATCCCGGTCAAGTCTATCCGTCTTTCCAACGCGCTGCGCCTCAGTACCATAGGGCGTCCGCAGGAGGAAATACTCCAGCCGCTTTTCTTCACGAAATACGGCATCATGTGGCGCAAGCTCGAGAGCCAGTACGAGAACTTCACGCTTTACCTGGGCGCCACCGAGGATTTCCATGTGTTCGTTTCCGCGAACATAAGCGTCATCTACATGCTGTTCCGCCACGTCGACATGAAAGGCGGCATCGACCTGATCTCCCTGCTCGTGGACTGCCTGGATATTGAGGACGAGGATTACTTCACGAACCGGTTTGCGCTCGTCCATCTTTCGGAGTTCGGCGATTCCTCCATTCCGACGATCCAGCGTTCCATCCGGCGCATCGCCGCGGCGGGGCAGCCGCCGATCCAGCAGTTCCTCGGCCTCACGAACATCGCCACGCCAAAGGCCATCTCTTTGCTCAATGCCGCTTCGGATTCCGGGGATGCAAATGTCCGCGACGCCGTATTCACTGCGCTGATCGGTATGCCCACCGTGAAAAAGGAGCTGAAGCATGCCTACGTCCGCATGGTCGAGACGCGGGAAAAGATATGGCCCGGATTCGCCGCCTGCGATATCCTCGGCTGCGCCAAAGAGCTTTCCCCGTTCCTGGATGCCTTTTATGCCAAGCCGAAATCCGTGGCCGAGTTCGAGACCGTGGCGCGCGCCCGCTGGCTGCTCAAGGACCCGAATTTGAACCTTGTTCACACGAAGGCGTTGAACGAGATCACGATCGCATCCATCCGCAGCGGCGAGATCGCAAACTCCCCCCAGTACCGCAATGTTCAGGAGACGGATGCTTCGCGCAATGCACGTCTTCAGGTCGAGGACGAAAAACGCATCGCATCGGCGAAAGAAGCCATCCTGAAGGCTCCGCAGACCGACCTGAGCGTTGCCGCGGGCATCGAGCTGGCGATGTTCCTCACAAAGGACAAGCGCGTGGCCAAGGAATACATCGCCCGCGTGAACAGGGCCGGGATCGATATCCTCCGCGCCCTTCCGCGCCAGGAGACGCTCCGGTACCTGGACGCCCTGATCCGTTACAACGAATCCATTCCCGAGGCCGAAAAACTCGCCGACATCCGCTCCAGAATCGGGAAGTGACTTTTTTTCGGTAAGGTTTAGTCATTTATCTAAAAAAACGCTTTCATACAGTTGAAAAATAAAAAACAGCGTGTAAAGTATTTAGATAAACCGTGCACTTCAACACCCCCATTAAAACAAAGTCAGGAATGGAGCGAATGATCCCCGGAGTCGTAATCACTGGCCGCGGACTGATCACCCCGATCGGGTTGAATCTGGCCGCAAATTTAGAGTCTCTGAAAACCGGAAAAAGCGGTATCATACGGGTTCCGTACTGGCAGGAGCTTAATCTGGATTCCCAGGTCGCCGGCGCGGTGAATCTCGACGGGTTCGAATGTCCCGCGTTCGACCGCAAACAGCTCCGTTTCATGACGCAGAGCGGCGTCATGGCCGTGGCGGCTGCCTACGAGGCGATCACCGAAGCCGGCTACACCATGCAGACGCTTCCCGGTTCGAAGATGGCCGTGATCACGGGTTGCGGCGGCAGCAGCTACGCGGAGTATTACAAGTCGATCATAACGTATGAACGGACGCATTCGACGCGCAAGATATCCCCGTTCAGCATCCCGCGCATCATGCCGTCCTCCGCCGTCGCCAACCTCTCGCTGGTCTACAAGATCGGCGGCGAGAACTACGACGTGAGTTGCGCATGCGCCAGCGGCGCGGTCGCGCTCATCCAGGCGATCCGCCTGATCCAGTCCGGCGCGTACGACATCGTCATGGCGGGCGGCTGCGAGGAACTCTGCTGGCAGCAGGCTCTCGGGTTCGGCGCGATGCACGCGCTTTCGAGCAACTTCAACGAGGAACCCGAGCGGGCCAGCCGTCCGTTCGACAAACAGCGCACCGGATTCGTGCTTTCGGAAGCGGCGGGCATCATGATCCTGGAGAGCGAAGCCCACGCGAAGGCGCGCGGCGCGAAAATCCACGGCAGGATCAGCGGTTATGCCTGCAACAGCAACGCCTGCGACATGGTCACGCCCAGCCGCGAGGTTTCCGCCGCTGTCATGTCCGACGCCATCGCGAACGCCCACCTCAAGCCGACCGACATCGACTACGTCAACACGCACGGCACCGGCACTCCGGTCGGCGACCCTGTCGAGGTCGACGCCCTGAAGACCGTATTCCACGATAACGGCGCTTCCCCGATGATCAACAGCACCAAGTCCCAGACCGGACATCCGATCGGGGCCGCCGGCGCGATTGAGCTGATCTTCTGCACCCAGATGATCGAACACTCCTTCGTCAGTCCGTCCATCAACGTGGATGACCTCGAGGAATCCATGCTCTGGGCAGACATCGTTCGCACGCCGCGCTTGAACGTCCCCGTCCGTCACGCGCTCAGCAACAGCTTCGGATTCGGCGGCACCAACGCCGCGATCATCGTTTCCCGCGACGACGCCTGAGGTCGTCATGCCCCCGGAGTTTTATCCGCCGGGTGCGGCCGTCATGGCGCCCATCGCCGGGCATACGGACATCCCGTTCCGCCGCATGGTTCGGCGTTTCGGCTGCCGCCATGCGTTCACCGAAATGATTGACGCCGGCTCCTTGGTGTTCCAGGGGGAGAAGACGCTCCGTCTTGCCCGGCGCGGTTCCGATGCGGGTTTCCTCGGCATTCAGCTGGTCGGCTCCGACCTTCCCACGCTGAAACGCGCCGCGGAGATCGTCAACGGCATGGATTTCGACGTGCTGGATTTCAACCTCGGATGCCCCGCCCCGAAAGTCGCCCGCAAATGCGAGGGGATCCGATTCGCTCTTGAGGATCCCGACGGCGCGATCCGCGCGTTCGAAACGCTCGTTTCCGTCTCCCGGCTTCCGGTCACGGCGAAAACGCGCATTCAGGACGAAAACGATCCGGCGCCGACCGTCGCTTTCTGCCGGCGGCTCCGCGATGCGGGTGCGAAGTCGATCACGATCCATGGCCGCCTCATGCGGAATTTCTATTCTGGCCCCGTTTTTCACGGCATCATCGCTGCGGTCCGCGAATCCCTCGACATCCCGGTGGTCGCCAACGGTGGCGCCATGGACGGCGAATCCTTCCGTACGCTTCTGCGGGAGACCGGCTGTTCCGCGGGCATGGTCGCGCGCGGCGCGCTTGGCAATCCGTGGATATTTCGGGAGATCGCCGACCCGTCCGCCCGGCCGCCCGACGTGGCGGAGTTCACGGAGACCATCCGTGCGTACATGGACGACATGCTGGACTGCTACGGGCCGGTGTTCGCGTACGTGGTGGCGCGGAAGACTCTGCTGGAATTCCTGCGCGGACGCGGCTATCCAGGTGCGCTCCGGGCGTCCGTTTCCTTTTTGGATTCCGCCGACGCGCTGAAAAAGCTGCTGGGCGCGGTCGCGGAGGGACCGACCGAACGTTATCTGGAGAATCTGGCGCTGCATCCCGAGTCCGTCGAACGGAAGCTTGTCCGCAGTCATTAAAAAGACGTGAAAGACAGGACTGCGGTTCCAATGGAGGATCAGCCGCGGCGTCTTGCGGCGACTGCGCGCCGCATGTCCATGTCGTCCTGCTTGCGGCGGAGCGTTTCCCGTTTGTCGCCGAAGGTCTTGCCGCGGGCGAGCCCGAGTTCGACCTTCACGTGCATTCCCTTCAGGTACATTTTGAGCGGGATGAGCGCGTACCCCTTTTCCTTGACCTTGTTGGCGAGGCGCAGGATCTCCTTCTTGTGCATCAGGAGCTTGCGGGGGCGCTTCGTCTCGTGGTTGAAACGGTTACCGAACGAGTACAGCGAGATATGGATGCCGTAGGCCAGCAGTTCGCCGTTTTCGATGCGCGCGAAGCAGTCTTGGAGCTGGACGCTGTGTCCGCGGCAGCTTTTGACCTCGGTGCCGACCAGCACGATCCCCGCCTCGCACGTCTCGATGATCTCGTAGTCGTGAAACGCCTTGCGGTTTCTTGCGATGACGGGGTCGGAACCGTTCTTCGATGCGTCTTTGTTCTTAGCCGGGGCCATATTCGGTCTTCCAGGTGATGAGGGTCAGGTGTGCAGAAATCTCGCGGCCTTCGCGCGGAATTCCGCCTGTTTCGGGTAGTTCGCGGCAGTCAGGCCGAGCGAGGCGAGCGCCCGGTTCTGTTCCGCGGTCAGCCCGGACGGAAGTTCCACGAAGATGCGGACGATCTGGTCGCCGCGCGCGCCGCCCTTCAATGCGGGGATGCCTTTTTCCCTCAGGCGGAGCAGCGTGCCGTTCTGGGTGCCGGGGGCGATTTTCATGCGCGTCCGGCCGGAGATGGTCGGCACGTCCACGACGCCGCCCTGGAGCGCGCATTCGAGCGAGATCGGCAGCTCGCAGATCAGGTCCTGCCCCTTGCGTTCAAAGACATTATGCGGACGGAGCGCGATGATGACGTAGAGATTGCCCGCGGGGCCGCCGTCGGAGCCGGGTCCGCCCTGACCGGAGACGCGGAGCTTCGAACCTTCGTCGACTCCGGGCGGGATGTGGATCTGGAGTTCCTTGTCGACCCGCACGGTCCCTTTGCCGCCGCACCGCTTGCACGGATGCAGGATCACGCTGCCGGTGCCGTGGCAGGCCGGGCAGGGGTCCTGCGACTGGAAGAAACCCTGGCCGGACACGATGAACCCGGAACCGCCGCAGGACGGGCAGGACTTCCGGGTGGAGCCCGGTTCCGCGCCGGAACCGCCGCAGGACGGGCAGGTCTCGTCCTTGGCGATGCGGATCTTCTTGTCCGCGCCGAGCACGGCGTCTTCCAGGTCGATTTCCACGCGGCAGTTCAGATCCTCGCCCTTGCGGGCGCTGCCGGATGTCGAACGCCGCCGGGAGCTGCGTCCGTTTCTCATGCCGCCGAGCAGGTCGTCGAACGAGAAACCGCCGCCTCCGCTGCCGAATACCTGGCTGAAGATGTCGCGCGGGTCGGAAAAGCCCGAGAAATTGAAGCCGCCCGAGGAGAACCCGCCCTGTCCGCCGGAGAATCCCCCGGTCCCGGGGCCGTAGCCCTGACCTCCGGTCCGTTCGAAAACATCGGGTCCGAACTGGTCGTATTGTTTGCGCTTCTTTTCGTCGCTGAGGACCTCGTAAGCGCGGGATACTTCCTTGAACTTTTCTTCGGCGGCCTTGTCGCCGGGATTCTTGTCCGGGTGGTACTTGACGGCGAGCTTGCGATACGCCTTCTTGATCGCGTCCGCGGAGGCCGTCTTGGAGACTCCCAGAGTGTCGTAATAATCCTTTGCCATGGATGTTTCCTCGATATTGCCTGAAAATGAAGATTCGCCGCTGGGGTTCCGGTTTCCGGCCGCCCGGCGGCGCATCCGCCTTGCTTATTCTCCGTCCTTCTTTTCCGCTGCCGGGCCGGAGCTGACCACGACCATCGCGGGTTTGAGCAGACGCGAGCCGCACCGGTAGCCGCGGCTCCACTGCCGGATCACGGTCCCGTTCGGCACGGTGTCGGACGGTTCTTCGGCGACCGCTTCGTGCAGGGCGGGGTCAAACGGCTTGCCCTCGGCGTCGATGACGGTTACGTCGAGGTCGGCGAACGCCTTGTCGAATTCCTTTTGGATGATCTCCATGCCCTGAACGAGGGATTCGAGCGAACTGGACTTGCCCGCGGCGGCCACGGCCATGGAGAAATGGTCGAAGACCTGGAGGAACGGGAAGATGGTGTCCTGCGTGGTGTTGTACCGCACGTTCTCCATTTCCTTCGCCAGGCGCTTGCGCTGGTTGTCCATTTCGGCGAGGGCGAGGAGACGGAGCCGTTCCGCCTCCTTGAGCTTCTCTTCCGCTTCCTTGAGCTGGGCTTCCAGCTTCTCGATCTTTGCGCAGTCCGCCTCGTATTCGAAGTTCGCGTCGGCCATGGCGGATGCCGCTGCCTGTGCGGCCTCGTCGAATGCCGCCTGGCCTTTCGGCTCCATGGTGGGCATTTCGCGGGCTTCCGCGGCGGCGTCCGCCTCTATCTTTTCGGCATGGTCGATGCCGCGTTTCTTGTTGTGCATGGTATCTCTCCGGTTTTTGAATATGACGTTTTAATATAGCGTGGGAATGTTATTTTTTCAACCTTTGTTCGCGCATGTGAACTCAAGTTCGCCGTCCTTTTTTACGCCGACGGTCAGGACCATGCCTTCATGCAGTTCGCCGGAGATCAGCATCCGCGAAAGCGGCGTCTCCAGATCGTTTACCAGCACGCGCTTCAGCGGACGTGCGCCGAATCTCGGGTCGTACCCGCGTTTTGCCAGCAGTGTGCGCGCTTTCGGCTTGATGTCAAGCGCCACGCCCTGCTTGTTCAGGCGTTCGCGGAGGAGTCCGACCTGGATGTCGAAGATGGATTCGATCTGGGCGAGCTCCAGTGGCTTGAAGAGCAGAATGCCGTCGATACGGTTCAGGAACTCGGGTCGGAACTGCGCGTGCAGGAGCCTGTCGATCTCCGGGCGCGCCTTTTCCACGTCGCTGCCGTTCTCCAGCAGCAGGTCGCTGCCGAGGTTGGACGTCATGATGATGATCGTGTTCTTGAAGCTCACGGTGCGGCCGTGCGAATCAGTCAGCTGGCCGTCCTCCAGGATTTGCAGGAAGAGGTTGAAGACGTCCGGGTGCGCCTTCTCGATCTCGTCGAAGAGCACCACGGCGTAGGGTCTGCGGCGGACGGCCTCGGTCAGCTGGCCGCCTTCCTCGAATCCGACGTAGCCGGGCGCCGCGCCGATAAGGCGCGACACGCTGTATTTTTCCATGTACTCGGACATGTCGATGCGGATGATGGCGCGTTCGTCGTCGAACAGGTCTTCGGCGAGTGCCCGTGCGAGCTCGGTCTTGCCCACGCCAGTCGGCCCGAGGAACAGGAACGATGCGATGGGGCGTTTCGGGTCCTTGAGCCCGGAGCGCGACCGCAGGACCGCGTCGGAAACGGCCTCGACGGCTTCGTCCTGGCCGACGACCCGCAGATGCAGGTGTTCGGAGAGGTGCAGCAGTTTGTCGCGTTCGCTGCGGACGAGCTTGGCAACGGGGATGGAGGTCCAGCGGCTCACGATGTCCGCGATATCCTCCTCGGTCACTTCCTCCTTCAGGATGCGCTTGCCGGTCTCGTCGCCCGCGAGTGCTTTTTCCGCCTCGGCGATCTGCTTTTCGATGCCGGGGATGATGCTGAACCGGAGTTCGCCGGCTCGCTGAAGGTCGCTGTCGCGTTCGGCCTTTTCGAGGCTGATTTTTGCCGTGTCGCGGCTTTCACGCAGTGTCTGGAGCTTTCCGATGGCGTCTTTCTCGGCGTTCCAGGAGGCGCGCATCGCCTTCGCCTTTTCCTTCATGTCCGCGAGTTCCTTCTCGAGTTCCTCGCGACGCGCGGCGCTGGCCTCGTCCTTCTCCTTGCGGAGCGCGGAGAGCTCGATCTCCATGCGCATGGACTTGCGTTCCGCCTCGTCGATTTCCTGCGGGCAGGAGTCGATCTCGGTGCGGAGCTTGGCGGCCGCTTCGTCGATGAGGTCGATGGCCTTGTCCGGCAGGAACCGGTCGGCGATGTACTGGTCGGAGAGCACGGCGGCGGCCACGAGCGCACCGTCGCGGATCTTTACGCCGTGATGCAGTTCGTAGCGTTCCTTCAGGCCGCGGAGGATGGAGATCGTGTCCTCGACCGAGGGCTGCGGCACGAGCACCGACTGGAACCGGCGTTCGAGCGCGGGATCCTTTTCGATGTACTTGCGGTATTCGTTGAGCGTGGTGGCGCCGATGCAGTGCAGTTCGCCGCGGGCCAGGGCAGGCTTCAGCAGATTGCCCGCGTCCATGGAGCCTTCGGACGCTCCCGCACCGACGACCGTGTGCAGTTCGTCGATGAACAGAATCACGTCGCCGTTCGAGCCGGAGACTTCCTTCAGGACAGCCTTCAGGCGTTCCTCGAATTCGCCGCGGTACTTCGCACCGGCGATCAGCGCGCCCATGTCGAGCGCGACGAGGCGCTTGTTCCGCAGGGATTCCGGCACGTCGCCCTTCACGATTCGGACCGCCAGTCCTTCGACGATGGCCGTTTTGCCGACGCCGGGCTCGCCGATCAGCACCGGATTGTTCTTGGTGCGGCGGGCCAGGATCTGCACGGTGCGGCGAATTTCGTCGTCGCGTCCGATAACCGGGTCAAGCTTGTTCTGGCGGGCGGCCTGAGTGAGGTCGCGACCGTATTTTTCAAGCGCCTCGAAGGACGCTTCCGGGTTTTCGTTGGTCACGCGCTGGTTGCCGCGGATCTCCACCAAAGTCTTTAGTAGTGTATCTGCCGTGAGTCCGGCCTTCTCCAATGCGGCGGCGCAGGCCGGGTCCTTGTCGATCATTGCCATCAGCAGGTGTTCCACGCTGATGTATTCATCCTTCATGGATTCCGCGCGGTCGCGGGCCTCGACCAGGATGTTGCTGAAATCGCGCGACGGATACACGTCGGCCGCGTTTCCGGACACTTTCGGCAGCTTGGCCAGTTCGGCTTCCACTGCCCCGGATAGTAGCTGATTCGGAGTGCCGATGCGTTTCAGCAGCGACGGCAGCAAACCGCCTTCCTGCCGCATCAAAGCGGCGAGCAGGTGAATCGGACGGATCTCCTGATGCCCGTTTTCGCGGGCGGCGACTCCGGCGGCTGCAAGGGCTTCCCGTGTTTTCTCGGTCATTTTTTGAATGTCCAGCATGATCACGACTCCTTGTTTCGGTTGGTTCGATTTGATTGATTGTGAATGCCGACTTCATTGAAGCAACTCGCGTGCCAAGAATAAAACGATTGAAACAACAAATGGTTGCATGAAAACGAGATGTCTTATGTGAGACAATGTGTCTCATTTGATGTGCCGTCTGGGCGCTTTTTGTTTTTGTCTCACTTTTCGTTTGCATGACAGAACGGGATGCCTGGCGGCGTACCGGAAAAATGCTGCCGCGGGAACGAAAAACCGGTCCCGCTTTCCGTTGTCGGGTCCGCTGCCTCCGACTCCCCCCGTGACGCCGGGTTTCCGTTTTTCACCACTTTTTTTCTTTCTATAACAAGTTTCCGCTTGATTTTTTCCGCTCCGAGGTGTACATTATTCAGTTTATGCGTTTTTAGTCTACAATCCGATCTGAAACGAAGAACAGCCAACGCAATACGAGAGAGGAGGCTGAATGATGGCGAAAGAATTCGCGACGCTGTCCGTGAACGGGCAGGACATTAAGTTGCCGATTATAGTCGGGACCGAGGGCGAAAAGGCGATAGATATCACAGCCCTCCGGAAAACGACGGGCTATCTCACGTTCGATCCCGGTCTGATGAACACGGCAGTCTGCCGCAGCAGCATCACATACGTCAACGGAGAAAAGGGCATTCTGTGCTACCGCGGGATCCCGATCGAGAAGCTTGTGGCGGACGAGAAACTGCGGTTCGTCCATATCGCGTACCTGCTGGTCCACGGCAATCTGCCGAGCCCGGAGGAGGCGAGGGCGTTCTCCAGCCTGCTGAACGTGAATTCCCTGCTTCACGAGGATATGCGCCATTTCTTCGATCTGTACCCGCGCGGCGCCCACCCGATGCACATCCTTTCGACCATGATCAATGCGCTGGCGGTGTTCTACCCGAACGTCGACCTGCTGTCCTTCCGCGAGGACATCGACATTTCGACGGCGCGCCTGATCTCCACGGTCCGTACGATGGCGGCATTCGCCTACAAGAAGAGCATCGGTGAGCCTGTCGTGTATCCCCGCTACGACTTGTCCTACTGCGCGAACTTCCTGAACATGATGTTCGATTCCCCGGTCGCTCCCTACGAGATCTCCGAGGAGGCCGTCCGCGTGCTGAACGTGCTGCTGATCCTCCATGCCGACCACGAGCAGAACTGCTCGACCACGACCGTCCGCACCATCGGCAGCACGCAGGCGAATCTGTACGCCACGATCTCCGCCGGCGTGTCCGCGCTTTCCGGCCCGCTCCACGGCGGCGCCAACCAGGAGGTCATCGAGATGTTCCGCCGCATCGAACGCGACGGCGACGTGAAGAAGTTCTTTGACCGCGTGAAGGATCACAACAATCCGGAACGTCTCATGGGCTTCGGCCACCGCGTGTACAAGACGTTCGACCCGCGCGCCAGGATCATCAAGGCCGAGTGCGAACGTTATTTCTCGAAAAAGCATGTGACCGATCCGCTGCTTCAGGTGGCGTTCGAAGTCGAAAAGGCCGCCCTCAGCGACGACTATTTCGTCTCCCGCAATCTCTACCCGAACGTCGATTTCTACTCCGGCATCCTCTACCGTGCGCTCGGGATCCCGGAGAAGATGTTCACGGTGATGTTCGCGCTGGCACGTCTGCCCGGCTGGATCGCACATTGGCGGGAAATGATCGGCAACAGCACCCGCATCGTGCGCCCGCGCCAGGTGTACGTCGGCAAAAAATGTGACATCGAGGCTTGAAAACGCCGTGCTTGCGGTGTAAATTACTCGTCGAAATGCGAAACAAACAATTGTTCTTGAATAATAACCGAAAGGCAACAACTATGAAACTGTTCACTCTTCTGACTGCGGCCGCAAGTCTCCTGATCGTTTCGGCTTGCTCCTCGACACCCGTCCCGACCGATGAGCGCGTCCACGTGATCGAAGTGGACGGGGCAACGGATATTCAGCCCGGCAACATCTACGTTTCCCCGAAGGCGGCTGAGATCTTCACGCTCCGCGACATCGAAACCGAAATCAACGAGAGCGGCTATCTGGCCGTCCGCGTCTTCGGAAAGACCGCCGAACTTTCCGCCCTGAAGTGGGCGTTCCTCGGCGACATCAATTACGAGTTCTCCTACCGCTTCTTCTGGTGCGATGCCGACGGCAATCCTGTTTCCGAACCCGGTAAATACCGTCTCCGTTCGACCAACCCCGGCGATCCCGTTCGCTTCGTGGGGCACGCTCCGACCGAGGAATGCCGTGGCTTTGCCATGGTCCTGTTTACGGCCTCCGAACAGTCCGGAAGCGACAGCGCGGACCCCGCCGATACGGAAGCCGTCGAGGAGAAGACGGACGCCGAAGCTGATGCCGAAGCGGAAGCGATTGAGCAAGAGGATGAAAGAGTCAAGGATTCCCTTCCTTCGCTCTCACAGGAGAACGTCTCCGGCGACAAGGGCGAAGTCAAGACCATCGGCGTCCCGGACTCCGGGAATTGATTTCTCATATCCCTTTCCCATTGGACTGATTTGCCATGATTGAACTCGATTTCAAGAAAACGGGCGGCCTGATCCCCGCCATAGCCCAGGACTGGAAGACCGGAGAGGTCCTCATGCTCGCATATATCAACGAGGAGTCCTGGAAGGAAACCCTCAGGACCGGACACGGCGTCTACTGGTCCCGTTCCCGCTCCAAGCTCTGGCACAAGGGCGAAGAGTCCGGCAACGTGCAGATCGTGAAGGAGATCCTGGTGGATTGCGATGCCGATACAGTGATCTTCAAGGTCGAACAGGTCGGCGGCGCCGCCTGTCACGAAGGCTATCGCACCTGCTTCTTCCGCAAGGTCGCGGGCGATGTGCTGGAAGTCGTTGGAGAACGTGTCTTTGATCCCAAAAAAGTTTACAAGAAGTGAACTGATCGACCGCGCCGCCGCGGAGTTTCCCCGCATCGCGCTCGACCCGGACGCAGTCTGGGCCGACAACACGTCCCTCGGCGCCGGTTCCGGCACCTTTCTTTGCGCCAGCGTCACCGATCCGGGCGAGACGCTCGGATTCCTGCGTTTTATCCTCAGCGCGGGCTGGATCGCCCGTCCCCTCGGTGCGGGCACGAACCTGGTCGGTTCCGACGAACCGACCGATGGTACCGTCTACCTCAAGCCCGTCGGCGTCCTGGCGGAGATCACCTGCACCGATGACGGCATCTGTACTGCCGGCGCGGGTGCGAAGCTCGCGGCAGTACTGAACGAAGCGCTGAAGCACGGCTTCGGCGGCGCGGCGGGTCTGTGCGGCATTCCCGGCTCCATCGGCGGCGGGCTCCATATGAACGCCGGCGCCAACGGACAGACCATTTCCGATTTCCTGCTGGACATGACGCTTCTCAACCTTGAGACCGCGTCCGTCTCCATCGTCCCGAAGAACGCCTTCTTCTGGCGTTACCGCGATTCCGGCATCCCGGACAACATCATGGTCATGTCCGCCCGGTTCCGGTTCCGTCCCGTAGACATAGCGGAGGAACAAGCCGCCATGGACGCCGAACGTGCGCGCCGCCGGCAGTCCCCGCAGGGCCGCAGCGCCGGTTCGATCTTCCGCAATCCCGCTCCTGAGCTTTATGCGGGCCGTCTGCTGGAATCCGCCGGGATGAAGGGCAAACGCTCCGGTGCCTTCACGGTGTCGCCGCTCCACGCGAACTGGATCGTTCGCGACGCATCCCCCTCGCCGGACCTTCTGGCGCATTCGGGCCACGACTGCTATGAACTCATCCGCGCGATGCGAAGCGCGGTTTTCCGGCATTCCAACATCATTCTTCAACCTGAGGTCAAATCGATTAACATGAAAGAACAGGCGGCGGCCATGTGCCAGCAGACTCCCCTGGACATTCTCGTCCTTATGGGCGGAGCCAGTTCCGAACGTGAAATCTCGCTTCAGTCCGCGGCGAACGTCGCCAAGGCGCTCCGCGACGCCGGACACAACGTGGACCTGTACGACATCACCAGGCCGGAGATCACCGACCAGATGCGTGCCGCGGACGTCGTCTATCCCGTGCTCCACGGCGGTTTCGGTGAGGACGGCACGATCCAGGCGCTCATGGAACAGGCCGGGATCCCGTTCGTCGGCGGTTCCGCCGAGGCCTGCCGCATCGTGATGGACAAGTTCGAGTCGAAACGCGTGATGGACCAGGCGGGCATCCGCAACGCCGCCTATGCGATCATCGAAGATCCCGAGGCGGAGATCCCCGCCGGGATGGAACTCCCGCTCATCGTGAAGCCCAATTCCGAGGGCTCCACGTTCGGGCTTTCGCTTGTCCGCGATGTCTCCGAATGGAAGTTCGCGATCTCCAACGCGCTGAAATATGATACCCGCGTGCTCGTCGAGGAGTTCATCGCCGGGACCGAGGCCACGGTCGGCGTCGTGCTCGGCGAAGTCTACCCCGTTGTCGAGATCCAGCATCCCGGCACCCTCTACGACTACGATGCGAAGTACACCCACGCGCAGGGAGAGACCAAATATTTCTGCCCGCCGGTCACCATCGACCAGGCCGTCCAGAAGGAGATCGCCGCCGCCGCGCTGAAGTTCGCCCAGGCCGTCGGCAACACCACGCTCATCCGCATCGACGTCATTGTGCGCGACTCGGACAAGGCCGTCTTCATGCTTGAGGGAAACAGCCTGCCCGGATTCACCGCGTCCAGCCTGCTGCCGAAGTCCATCGCGGTCGTCGGACGCACCTCGGCCGAGGTCTGCTCCGCGCTCGCCTACGCCGCCTGCCGGAACGCCGGGAAGAAAGCCTGACGGGACCGGCTTTTCCGTGCGAGGGGGACGGAATGAAAAAAGACGAAGAGCACGAGGACGACAAGTATCGTTATCTGCTTTACGAAAAGAAGGACGAAGACTCCTGGAGACGGTACTGGAAAGACCTCTGCCTCGCGTGGAAGTTTCTGGTTCCGATTGCTTTAGCAGTGATCTTCTATCTGCTGGTCGAGCTGTTCAGGTATTTGCAATAAGTGAAGGAACCCCTTTATGCAGCCGGACCCCGAATACATCATGCTTGACCTGCCGGACGGAATGCCGCCCGTCTGCTGTGCGGTCCGGCGGTCTCTGAAGGCCAAGCGCTTTTTCCTGCGCGTCTGCCCGCATCCGTTTTCCGTTCAGCTGGTGATCCCGAAACGGCGATCCGTGGCGTCCGCGCGGAAGTTTGCCGAAAGCAAGACCGCATGGCTTGCCGCGACGATCCGTCGTCTGGCCCCTGCACCTGGCGTGATGCCGCGCGGCCCGGAAGTCCCCCGGCGCATTCCCTTGGAGCTGGAACTCCGGCTGACCGGGGAACTGCTTCAGATCACGGTGGAAGGGACTCCGGGTGCGGAAGAGGTCCGGTGCTGGTACGATCCGCTGTTCCGGCAGATCACGCTGTGCGGCGATCCGGCGGATGGGAAGGCGTTTGCGGTCGCGTTTCTGTCCGTGCTGACGCAGCTGGCGGAACCCGTGCTGAAAAGCCGCATCCGCGCCCATGCCGCGGCTCTGGGGCTGCCGGATTTCCGCGTGCTGGTGCACCCGCAGAGATCGCGCTGGGGGAGCTGTTCCGCCACGGGGAAAGTTACGCTGAACACCCTGTTGGTCCTGTTTCCGCCGGAGGTTGTGGATTTCGTGATCCTGCACGAGCTCTGCCATAAGTTCGAGATGAACCACTCCGAGCGCTTCAGGCAGAAGATGGACGAGCTGTGCCCGGACTGGCGGGAACGCGACGCCCTGTTGCGGAAATGCGCGAAGGAACTACCGGATTTTCTTCTCTGAAAAAACAGCGATCCGACGGTTTTCCGGTTGAAAAATACCCCGCCGCCGTTATAGTAAGTTAAGGCGTTTTTGCGCCGTCCCGTCTTGAATCGAACCCGATTTGACATTGGAGGTTTTCATGGAATTTTACGATGTGATCGAAGCCCGGCGCAGCGTCCGCGGCTATCTTGACAAAAACGTGCCGGACGAGGCCATCGCGAAGATCTCGCGTGCCGTCCAGCTTGCCCCGACCGCCTGCAACCGCCAGCCCTTCCGGCTGTTTCTCTTCCGCGACGCCGCCATCCGGGCGAAGATCTGTGAAAAGGTCACGTTCTTCCCGTGGCTGAAGGAAGCACCGATCGTGGCCGTGCTGGCGGGGAACGCGTCCGCCGCATGGGAACGTCCCGACGGCGGGTCCATCGTTGACGTGGACGCCTCAATCGTGATGGAGCATTTCGTGCTCGCGGCGACGGCCGAGGGGCTCGGCACCTGCTGGATCTGCTGCTATGACCGCGCCGACGTGGATGCGGCGGCCGGGATCGCCGCACCGTGGCGGTCCGTGGCGATCTCCCCGCTCGGATTCGGCAAGGAAAACGCCTGCCGTCCGCGCAATGTGAAACCCGTGGACGAACTCGTGAAGGTGATCGGATGAACTACCGTCAATTTGAACAGACCCCGGACGGGCTCTGGCGGCTCGGCGGCGAAGGCATCGGATTCGAGCTCGATAAGCCCGCCGCCGGACTCTTTACGCTGACCCCGTTCGACGGGTTGACCGTGACCTCTCTGGAGGCCGTTCCCGGGGAATACCCGGAATCCATGGCGCTCGTTGGCCTCCGCCGTCCGCACCACTCCGAGGACGGCGCGGAAGTCTCGTTCGACTGCGAAAGCCGCATCCCGTTCGGCGTTCCCGCCGTGATCACGCATCATTACAAGCTGGACGCCGCCTCGCTTTCGGTTCAGACCGGATTCGAGCTGCCGCACGCGTTCGAGCTCCGCAGCCTGACTGCGGGCGGCCTGCGCTTCCACGGTGCTTTCGAGGCGTGCGCCATCGTGAAAATGCCGTCCGCCGAGGGCATCGTGAAGGAACCGGAGCTGAAGCCGTTCGACGCTTCCTCCGACGCCGAGCTTTACAAGGCCGCCATGCCTCCGCTCGCGATCATCTTCCGACTCGCCGGAGGCCGCGTCGTGCGGTTCGAGACCGGCAAGGATATCTGGCGCTGGGCGAATGCCGCCCGTATCGGGGACGGCGTTTCCACGTTTATCATCCGTTGCGAAGGCGGCGACCTGATCTGCACGTGGAGTCTGTACGTGTTCGCTCCGTCGTCGCCGGACGCGCCCGCGCCTTTCGGACGCAACTGGAACATCACCTGGTCGCTTCAGTGGGGCGAGGAGTCGGATCCGGACGGCAAGTTCGCCGATATGCTGGATCTGCGCGCCGAATGTGCCGAATGCGCCTGTGCTCAGGCTACTGAAAACCTCCTGAAAAAATGGGTCCGTACGCATCTCGCTTCCGCGAAGGAAGACGACGTGTTCGCAGTGGCGATCGGAGGTGGACGCTTCTGCCGCCGCGCCGGACACCTCGACCGCGGCCGCAAGAAAGACCTGCCGCACTGGGACCTGCCCGCGCTCCGGGAATTCGCCCGCTGGGCGAACCGCCAGTTGCGGAAAAACGGGGCGAAGCTCGTCCTGACGTTCGGAAAGGATGCCTGATTCATGCTGAGCGCAGCTTTGGATTTTTCATGCAGCGAACTTTCGTTCGCGGTCGTTGACGGCGTGCGGACGCTCACTTCGTTCCAGGTCGATTTGCCCGGCCGCGATTCCTCCTCGCTTCCCGTTCTCGTCGGGGAGACGCTGGAGAAAACCGGGCTCGCCTATGGAGACATCGGCGCATGGACGGTCGGAACCGGCCCCGGTTCCTTTACCGCACTGCGCGTGGCGGCGGCGTTCGTGCTTGGCGTCGTCCATGGCAGGGACCAGACCGTGCGCGGGATCCCGTCCGCGTGCGGGTTCGAGGGCGAAACGCCGTTTGGCGACCGCGTCCTGGTCCTTTACGACGGACGCAAGCGCGAATTGCTCGGATTCGGCCTGAAGCGCAGCGGCGCATTCTGGATCCCGGACGGATTCCAGGGCGTGCTGGAGACCCCGGACAAACTCGCCGCCATGCGCAGCTCCTACGACACATTCACGGCCAGCCCGCACGATATCGAGGCAGTCCGCCTTTTCGAGCCGTCGCTTCCGGTCGTCCTGTCCCCGCATGTGAACGCCTCCATCCTGGCGACCATCCCGCCCGGCGTCTGCGACATGCCGCCCACCGAGCTCATCTATCTGCGTCCGGCGGTCTTCGTGGACCCGAAGCCAATCCGTACTTTTCCCGGAGCGTGAAGCATGGAACGGCGCATCGGCAGAACGACCCCGTACCGCCGCCGGATCTCCTCCGCCGGATTCCGGGCGTTTTTCCTGCCCGCGCTCTTCCTCGGCCTGATCTTCTGCCTGTGCCTTTCCGCCCGGACCGCCGATCTGCTGCTTCCGCACCCGATCCCGCCGCCCGCCGCGGAAGACCCGCCCCCCGCAGTCCGGCAGAAGCCCGCGGACGCTTCGCAGACTTCGCGGCCTTCGACTTCTTCGCGCCCCTCTCAGAGCACGGCTTCTTCCCGGAGCGCACGTCCCGCTCAGACCGCGACCTCTTCCCGGTCTTCGGCTGCGGCGCGGACGACCTCGGTCATTGTAAACCCGAAACCGCTGCGCGATGCGTCGGGCAACATCGTCAAGATGAACGGCAATTACGGCGGCGCCACCGTTCTGCTTCCCGCGGCGTATACGCCCAAGCCGAATGAATTCCGCGGCGTGTGGGTCGCGACCGCGTTCAACCTGGATTTCGCGAAACAGTCCACTGCGGCGGAATTCCAGGCTTCCTTCCGCTCGCTTGCTGCCAGGATCGCCGACATGGGGTTCAACACCATCATGTTCCAGGTGCGCCCGAGCTGCGACGCCATCTATCAATCCTCGATCAATCCGTGGTCGCGCTGGCTGACCGGGGAGGAAGGCAAGGCGCTTGACGGCGGGTTCGATCCTTTGGCGTTCATGATCGCCGAATCGCACCGCCGCGGCCTGAAATTTTATGCGTGGATGAATCCGTACCGTGTCGGCCAGACCGACGTCTCTGCGGCCCCCACATATCTCAGCACGCTTTCAAACGGCAATTTCGCACGGCGCAATCCCGGGCTCGTGGTTCGCTGGGACAACAAAAAAACGAACGTTTCGTTCTTTTTCCTGAACCCCGGACGTTCCGAAGTCGTAGCGCATATCGTCAACAGCGTCCGCGAGGTGCTGGAACGCTACAGGCCGGACGGGATCGTGTTCGACGACTATTTCTATCCGATCGGCGTGGACGACACCTGCGACGCCGCCTCGTTCCGCAAGTACGGGCGGAAGGGACAGACGCTCGCCGACTGGCGGCGCGCCAACACCGAACTGATGGTCCGCAGCGTGTCCGGCACCGTGCGGGCGTTCAACAAGCTGAAAGGGACTTCCATCCCGTTCGGGATCAGCCCGGTCGGGATCTGGGCGAACCGCTCGGAGGCATTCCCGGACGGCTCCCCGTCCAAAGGCGTCGAGGCGTACTCGCAGTCGTTCGCCGACGTCCGCAAATGGGTGAAAAACTCCTGGATCGACTTCGTCATCCCGCAGGTCAACTGGGGACTCGCGAACAAGATTGCGCCGTTCGCCGGGATCGTGAACTGGTGGTCGGATCTGGTGAAGGGGACGAACGTGAAGCTGTATGTCGGCATCGGCGTGTACCAGGCGGGTGTGGCGGCCGGCATGGAGTCTCCGTCCGAGCTATCCAATCAGGTCCTGTACCTGATCCTGAGGAGGGAAGTCTCCGGCACCGTCTTTTTTGCCGCCCGTCACTGTCTCAACCCCGAGAACAACGCACAGAAAACGTCCCTGCGGACGATCTTCACCAGTTTCTGGCGCATCCCGGTCCCCGCCCGATAGCCCTGCTGCCATCCCGTCGCATTCTTTTTCCGGCAGCGGACCATTTCCGCTTGAAAATTCCGGCTTTTGTGGTACATTACTTTGAATAAGAAAATTGTTCCGAAGCGATGCCCGGAGGATAAGCCATGTTTTACCGTTTGACCATGTTTGCAGCGTTTGCGCTTGCCATGTTCGTTTCTGCCTGTTCCACCGTTACGCCCGCCCGTTTCCAGCGCGGTTTTATCGTGAACGGCACGTGCCTGGAACAGATCGTGGATGCGTCCGGAAACCGCCGGCAAATCGAAGTGAACGGTTCGCCGATGGAACGGCTCTTCGGGGAATATCTGGACGAAAACCCGTCCTCGGTGCTTTTTACGGGCTTCTTCTTCTTCCAGAACAAGGACGGGGCCGGAAGCGGCACCGGCACTGCCGACGCCGTGAACCGGGCGGCATTCCTGGCGCTTGACCTTCCCCCGGCGCGCGCGCTTCCCGTCGCGGGCGAGCTCCGCGACTGCCTGCTGAAAAATGACCTCCAGCGCGCGGAAGCGAACTTCGACGAACTCGCGCAGGAGTTCGGAGTGGAGACACAGATCGAACGGTTTTCGAGCAACGGCGGATTCAAGCGGTACCACGAGTACAAGATCAACGACAGGGGCGAGAAGGTCCTTCACGGCCTGACGCGCAATTTCCACCAGAACGGCATGATCGCTAACGAATGCTTCTACCGTGACGGGTGCCCCGAAGGCGAAATGCGCGAATACTCCGAACTCGGCGAGCCCCTGACCGGGACAGGGGAATGAGCTCCCGGCCCCTGAAAAAGACACATTCAACCCAATATTCTGGAGATACCAACCATGATCGACGCAAAAGCGAAAAAGTTTCTTGAAGAACTCCTGATGACCTGCGGCCCCTCCGGGTTCGAATTCGAGCAGGCCAAGGTCTACCGCGACTACCTCAAACCGTTTGCCCATGACATCCGCACGGATGTGCTCGGCAACACCATCGCGCGCCTCAATCCCGACGCCAAGTTCCAGTTCATGCTTTCCGGCCACTACGACGAGATCGGTTTCCAGGTCGTCAGCATCATGCCGCAGGGGCTCGTCTCGTTCCGTCCCGTGGGCGGCATCGACCCGCTCACGCTCCCCGGCACCGGTGTGGAAATCCTCACGGAAAAAGGCCACATCCCCGGCGTGATCGGGCGCAAGCCGATCCATCTGCAGACCCCTGACGAACGCAAGGCGGTCCCGAAGATCGAAGACCTCTGGATCGACATCGGCGCGGCGGATCAGGAAGCCGCGGAGAAGCTCGTCCAGGTCGGCGATCCGGTCGCGTTCTCCCGCAATTTCGAAATGCTCAGCGACACGTGCATCCACTCGAAGAGCCTTGACGACAAGATCGGCGCTTTCGTCATCGCCGAGGCGTTCCGCCAGCTCTCCAAACGCAAGATCAAGGTCGGCGTCGCCTGCGTCGGCACCGTGCAGGAGGAACTCGGACTTCGCGGCGCCATCACAGGGGCGTTCGGCGTGAACCCGAACGCAGCCATCGCGGTTGACGTCGGCTTCGCGACGGACGTGCCGGGCATCAAGCCCGAACTCCTCGGCGACATCAAGCTCGGCGGCGGCGCGGAACTCCAGCGCAACGCGGACAACAATCCGCCGCTTCTCAACCGCATCCTGAAAGCCGCCGCGAAGAAGAAGATCCCGTACCAGATGACCACCGGGCACCGCGCTACGGGCGGCACCGATACCGCGGCCATTCAGATGACCCGCGGCGGCGTGGCCACCGCCCTCATCAGCATCCCGAACCGCTACATGCACACGCCCGCCGAGATCTGCGATCTGCGCGACGTGGAGTCCGCCGTGGCTCTGATCGTGGAGACCATCGCTTCGCTCACGGGCAAGGAAACCTTCATCCCCGGGATCGACTGAGTACCATGGGCGCTTTCTATCTCATTTCCGGCAACGAGGACTATGCCGTCAAAGAGCGCGCCAACGAGATGATGCGCGCCCTTTGCGGCGACCCGCCGGACGACAATCCGTCGCTGGAGATCATTCGCGGCGATTCGGACAGCGAGAAAGCGCCCCAGGTCCTTGACAAGCTTCTGCTTTCCCTGGATTCCCCGGCGTTCTTCTCCAGCGAGAAGATTGTCTGGCTCAAGCATTTTCTGAAGTTCGACGAGGCATTCTCCGAGCCTTCCACCAAAAAGAAGCCGTCCCGCCTCGACCGCCTGGCCGCCTTCCTTCAGGACGGCATTCCCGCTGACATCACGCTCGTCATCGACGGCCCCGGCCTCGACCGCCGCAAGACTTTCTACAAGATTGCTGCTGCCGCGTGCGAGAGTTCCGGCGGCAAGCTCGAGTGGTTCGAAAAGGCCGACCCGAAGACGAAGGGGTTCGCGAAGATGCTTACCCGCCGCATTCAGTCCATCGGGATGGATCGCGGCAAGCGCATCGAGGATGCCGCGGCGTCGTTCCTGGCCGAGACCATCGGCGCGGACGAGGCACGCCTCGGCACCGAGATCGAAAAACTCCTGACCTATGCCGGCTCCAATCCGGTCGTGACACTCGCCGACTGCCGTGAAGTGTGCAGCCGCGCCACGGAAACGCTCGCCTGGGAGTTTTCCTCCGCGCTCGTGGAGCGCAATCCCCGCAGGGCGCTCGAGCTGATCCCGAACATCATGGAGCATCTGGAGCAGGACCGCGGCGGTTCCAAGCCGGAAATCGTGCTGATCTATTCCGTTATGAGCGAGTTCCGCAACCTCGCCACGGTCAAGTGCGAAGGACTCAAGCTCGGGATCCCCGAGGACGCTTCGTCCGACTATTTCTACCGCATGAACGAGCATTACAAGCAGTCCCAGCCAGCGGTCAAGTCCCCGCTCTTTTCCCTGCATCCGTTCCGCGCGTACATGACCTGGCGGAACGCCTGCCGCTTCACGGATCGCGAGCTCGTTCTGGCGTTTCGTGCGCTGGTCGAGGCAAACCGCGCCATCGTGTCCTCCGGCGGAAATGCCCGGATCGCACTGGAACTGCTGACCATCAGGATCGCCGGGGAGACCGCCGCATGAATCCGGCGCCGAACCGTTTTTCCGTTCCGGTCATCGCGCTCGACATCGGGAATGTCAGCATGAAGCTGACATTCGACGAGATGTACCGCCGCCTGGACACCGATCCGTCCGATCCCGCGGCTGTGGCGCGGTTGTGGGAACACGGTGCGGCGCTTGAGACGGGACAATGCACGGTCCCGGAGTTTCTGGACCGCCTCGACGCGTTTACGGGACACCGTCACACCCGGCAGTATCTGCTCGATTCCTGGCGGTGCGGCGTGCGCGAGCCGATGCCCGGCATGCTGGAGACCGTCCGCAGTCTGGCAGCCCGCGGCGTGCGGTTTTCCTTCATGTCCGACATTTCCCCGATCCACCTGGAGCAGGTGTTCCGGTACTGCGAATTCGCGCACCTGGTTTCGGGCGGCATCTACAGTTTCTCGGCGGGCGCGTTCAAGCTTCAGGAGAACACGATGTTCGAGGCGTTCGAGCGCCGTTACGGACGTCCGATCGTCTTCTTCGACGACCGCGTCGAGATCATCGAACACGCCCGCGGACTCGGCTGGAACGCCGTCCGGTTCCAGTCGCCGGAACAGGCTCTTCGCGATGCCTCGGCACTGCTTAGCGATCTCTAAACGCTGTGTGTGCCGTCGCGCGGCACGGCACTACCGCCGCTGTGGCTTCGGCTCTTCCTCGGGTTTGTCCGCATTTTTACGGAACAGCCAGTTGTTCCGCATGACTGCCGCCATGCCTCCGGCGAAGATCACCCACAGGAGCAGCACAAAGACGTTGCCGTACTTCACGTAGAAGGTCGGCGTGTAGCGTTTCGGCACCCGGACCGTCATGACCGCCGAGGCCGCCTTCTGTTCCCACGGCGTCAGCTCGAACATCCCGGTTTCGGGGTTGAGCCGTTTCGTCACGCTGTCCACGGTGCGTCCGAACTGGTCGATGAGCACGCTGTAGTTCGAGTTTCCGCAACGGAGCATGGGCAGGCGTGTTTCGACCGTTCGCAGGATGGAATTGGCGTAATGCTGTTCCGGCTCGGTGCTTGTCGGATACCATGCGTCGTTCGTGATGACCAGCAGGAAGTTCGCGCCGTTGCGGACCAGTTCGCGCGCGGCGTAGGCGAAGACGTCCTCATAGCAGATCATGACGCCGGCGCGCACGTCTTTGGTCAGGTCGACCGGGCGGAACGCCTTCCCCGGCGTGAGGTTGCGGCCCATGCCGACCAGTTCGCCGATGATCGGGAATGTATCGTTCAGCGGGATGAATTCGCCGAACGGCACGATGTGGACTTTGTCATATCGGTCCGCCATGTCCGCGTCGTAGCGGAGATTTCCTCCGGTCAGGGGAAATTCCTTCAACAGGAGCGCGGAGTTGTAGGCGTCGTATTCGGTGTTGGAACGGATGTTGTCATAGGTCAGGGTGCCGATCAGGAAGGGCGTGGCGCTTTCCCGGATCATGCGGCGAATGCGGCTCCGGTACTCGGTCGCTACTGTACCGCCGCCGTAGTAAGCGGTCGGGACGGCGGTCTCCGGCCAGACGATGAGCTGGAGCGGGGGCGGCGCGACGGTCACTCCGTCGAATGTCGTAAGAATGCCCTCTGCGGCCTTCTTGTCGGCGATCAGGCTCTCGGACAGTCTGGTGCAAACGTCCAGCGCTTCGCGCGTGCTTTCCTCGCCTCCGGCGCGCCTCTGCGACAGGTCCGGCTGCACCACGCCGACCGTGTATTCCGTCACGTTTTCCGGCGCATAGACCCGGTTGTATTTCTTCCAGACGCCGAAACTGGAGCAGGCCGCCGCGGCGACGATGGCCAGTGCGGCGTAAAGCGTGAGCGGACGGCGGTATTTCGCCCCACGGACGACTGTCAGCATGTCCTTTGCCGTGAAGAAGAGCGCGATGTTGACGAGGATGACCAGGAAGCTCAGACCGTAGATGCCCGTGTATTCGCAGATCTGGATCAGGTTCAGGTTTTTCCACTGGGTCGCCGCCAGCAGGTTCCACGGGAATCCCGTGAAGATCCATGACCGGATCCATTCCAGGATCACCCACCATGCCGCCAGCGTGAACATCGCCAGGATCTCGTCGCCGGGGCGGAAACGCGGATAGGCAGCCACCGCCGCCGATCCGCGGACGCGGACTTCCGGCGGCACCAGCAGGTTCCGGCACACGACCGGGATCAGCATGGCCCAGAACGCGCAGAACACGCCCAGCACCGCGCCGAAGACGAACGGGATCGCGATATTGATTTCGCGCAGGAAAAATGTGCTCGTCAGGCTCCAGAAATATCCCCACGTCATGCCGTACGCGAACGCACGCCGTTTCGACACATCGAAGCACAGCCACAGCAGCGGTGCGACACAGACCCAGGCCGCGGGCTGGAACCCCACGCCGGGAAACGCCGTGGTCAGTGCCGCGCCGGACAGCGCCAGGACGACCAGGTCGCGCACGGAGCGCCGCCACGACACGCGGAACGCCAGTTCCTCCGGCGCAGCCGCATCGGGCCGGAAAGGACGGAAAAGTATCGAAAAATGGCTTTCTTTCATAAAAAAACGCCTATTTATTTAAAGTTCGTGTGGAAAAAAACTGTTTGACGGTGTAATTTACATCATGTTTGATGAAATTAAAAATCGCTTTTGTGATTTTGGACGAAAAAAATGCAGACAGCCAAAGAATGTTATTTCGACCATCTGGTCATCGGCAGCGGTCTGGCGGGGCTTTCCACGGCCCTCATGCTCGCTGAACATCATGCCGGTTCCATCGGCATCATAACGAAAAGCTCCATCGACGACTGCAACTCGAAGATGGCGCAGGGCGGCATCGCCTGCGTAACGGACGTCGGCGACACCTTCGAGGAACACCTTGCCGACACGCTCGAAGCCGGGGCGCATCTCTGCTCCCCGCAGGCAGTCATGGACATCGTTCGCCGCGGCCCCGAACGCATCCACTGGCTCATCAACGACATCGGAACGCACTTCACCACGCGCGAGGAGATGGGAAAGGAACCTGCCGAGGCCGGACACAGCGACTTCGACCTGGGACGCGAAGGCGGCCACCACAAACGGCGTATCCTTCATGCCGGAGACATCACCGGCGAGGAGGTCGAACGCTCCCTCATCGCCGCCTGCCGTGCCAACCCGGACATCCATGTGCTGGAATACCATGTGGCGATCGACCTCATCAGCACATGGCACATGGGCTGGATGGGCGAAAACCGCTGCATCGGCGCTTATGCGCTGGACAGCCGCGAGAACGCCGTGGTCGCCATCACTGCGCTTTCCACCACGCTTGCCACCGGCGGCTGCGGCAAGGTCTACCTGTACACCAGTAACCCGGACGTCGCCTGCGGCGCGGGCGTCGCCATGGGCTACCGCGCGTTTGCCCAGATCGCGAACATGGAGTTCTATCAGTTCCACCCGACGATCCTCTTCCACCCGAAAGTGCGCTCCTTCCTTATCAGCGAAGCGCTCCGGGGCGAGGGCGGCGTGCTGAAAATCTCCCGCGACGGCAGCGAGCCCGTCGAATTCATGCAGGACTACCACCCGATGAAGAGCCTGGCGCCCCGCGACGTCGTGGCGCGCGCCATCGACAACGAGCTCAAACGCTCCGGCCAGTCCTGCGCGTGGCTCGATATGCGGCACCATGACCGCGACTTTCTCCAGCGCAGGTTCCCGAACATCTTCGCCAAGTGCCTTGAGGCGGGCGTCGACATGTCCCGCGACCTCATTCCCGTGGTCCCCGCGGCGCATTTCAGCTGCGGCGGCGTGAAGACGGACGTGAACGGATACACGGGCATTCCCGGTCTCTACGCCGTCGGCGAGACTGCCTGCACCGGCCTTCACGGCGCGAACCGCCTCGCCAGCAACAGCCTCCTCGAAGCGCTCGTGGTCCCCGCGAACGCCGCCGAGCACATCATGGCCAGCCTCGACGACCTCCGAAAGGGGCTCGACAACCGCAAGGCCCCGCCGTGGTCCAGCGGCGACGCCACCTCGTCCGACGAACAGGTCGTGATTTCCCACAACTGGGAGGAGATCCGCAGGTTCATGTGGGACTACGTCGGCATCTACCGTACCAACAAGCGCCTCGAACGCGCCAAGACGCGCATCGTGAACATCCGCCGCGAAATCGACAAGTACTACTGGGATTTCCACCTCACGAAGGACCTGATCGAACTCCGCAACCTTGCCACCGTGGCCGAGCTCATCATCGACTCCGCCATGAGCCGCAAGGAGAGCCGCGGACTTCATTTCAACGCCGACTACCCCGACCGCGACCCGTCACTCGACGGCGTCGACACCATCCTCCAGAAACATTTTTCCCCGATCTCCCGGTAATACCCCCGTAATAACGCATGTCCAAGTTCCTGAAAAGTAAAATCGACCCCTACATCATCGACGTCATCGGCAGGCTCCGTTCCGCCGGTTTCGAGACCTACCTCGTCGGCGGCGCGGTCCGCGACATCCTGCTCGACCGCATCCCGAAGGACTACGATGTTTCCACCGCCGCGACGCCCGAGGAAGTCCGCCGCGTCTTCCGCGACCGCCACACGCTCATCATCGGCAGGCGCTTCCGCCTGGTCCACCTCATCCGCGGCCGCGATATCACCGAGATCAGCACGTTCCGCAAGCGCCCCGAACAGGAAGAGCAGGCCGACCGCCCGAAACGCTGCGAAAACGCGCCCGAAAACATGATCTTCCACGACAACGCGTTCGGCACGTCACGCGACGACGCTTTCCGGCGCGACTTCACCGTGAACGCCATCTTCTATGATCCCGTCGACGACCGTCTCGTGGACCACACCGGGCTCGGCGTGAGCGACCTGCGTGCCGGGATCGTTCGCACCATCGGAGATCCCGCCCTGCGGTTCGAGGAGGATCCTGTCCGCGTGCTCCGCGCCATCAAGCTGGTCGGCCAGTACGGTTTCACGATGGAGCCGGAGACGGGCCGCGCCGTGCGCGCCTCGCTGGAACTCATCTGCCACGCATCGCCGTCGCGCCTGTCGCTCGAACTCGAAAAGATCCTGAGGAATTCCTACACGGGCGAAATCCTGAAGGCGTTCCGCGAATACGGCTTCCTGAAGTATTTCCTGCCGAACCTCGATTCCGTGTTCGGCACCCCGCGGATGGATTACGCGCTCCGTCTGCTGGAGCTGCGCGGCGAACGCATCCGCGCCGGCGTCTTCCGCGCCAGTCTCTCCACCGCGGTCGCCATGCTCGCGCTCCCGTTCGCGGAATACGAGATCGGCGGCCACGAGGAGCCCGGCGGCCTCTGGGAACACTACCTCGGCATCGAGTCTGATCTGCGCCACATCATCCTGCGGCTGATCAATCCGCTCGTGCTGACCCACCGAACCACCGCCGATGCCGTCAACAACCTGCTCATGCAGCCGCGCTTCAAGTACCATCGCAGACTGCATTCTTTCGCCGACCGCAAGGGCTATCCCGGTTCGCGCGAATTCGCCATCATCCAGAACATTGCCGCCTGGCACATTCCCGATTTCGAGGATGCCTGCCCGCTTCCGGTCCGTTCCTCCGGCGCTCCGAAAAAGCATCGCCGCGGTCGCCGCGGGGGACGCCGCGGCGGAAACGGCAATCAGGATCCGGCACAGAACGCGCAGACCGTACACGCCGCCGCGCAGGCGGCGGAGGCGGGATCCAAACCCGTTACCGAATCAGAAAGGGACTCCATCGCATGAAACACGCATTCTTTTCAACCGTACTCGCCGGGCTGATGCTGGTGTCCGCCGCGGTCCTTTCCGCCGCGGAGGTCGGCGGTATCGTGACTCCCGCCAGGGATATCGGCAAGCTCTCACTCGTGACCGGGAATCCGCCGAAGGCCGCTGCCCCGCTCCAGGTCTACCTTTTCTTCGATCCCGCGCTGCCCGGCGCGAAGGACATCCTCCGCATGGTCGATTCCATCTACGAGCAGGCGCTGGAGAACAGGGAAAAGCCGGCCTCGTTCTATGCGATCTCCCGGATGGGCAAGACGCGCACCGCCGCGCTGGAGCTCTCGAAGTTCCGCATGCCAGTTTACGGCGACGACGCGGGGGCTGTCTATCCCGAATTTGCCGGCGCCGAGGTCATTGTGCCATTCGCGCTCGTGGTCGACGACGGCAAGATCGTCTGGAAGGGCGTTCCGCAGGAACTTGAGATGGTGATCCGGGACATCCAGACCGGCAAGTTCAGCTTCGATTCCCAGTTGAACCTCGAGATCATGCACAAGGACCTTCAGAACGCCATTCAGACCGGGCTTTCCTCGGTCATCATCGCAAACGCGGACAAGATCCTCGCGCTCCGGCCCGACGACCAGATCGCGATCCAGGCCAAGCTCTTCGTCTTCGAAAGCACCGGGCGCATCCGGGAAAACAATGCCGCCGTGCAGTCCATCGCCGCCAAAGTGAAGAATAACGTGGACGTGCGCCTGCTTCTGCTCGGCTACTACGAGCGGACAGGCGAGATGGAGAAGTTCTCCGCCGAGCTCACTGCGGCGTTCCATGATTTCGCCGCGTCTCCGACCGCGCTGTCCCGCCTTCTGGCCTACTCCTTCGAGCAGGCCCCCTTCGGCTGGCTTCCCGTTCGGGAGGTCGTTCCCGCCGCCGCAGCCGTGAAGAAGGCATTTGCGGGGACCGGCGGTTCGAGCGAGGCTTTTTCCTGCGAGTTCTCCGCCCGTGCCGCATACGTTGCGCTTGATATCGACACCGCCATCGCCGACCAGACGCGTGCCGTGGAGCTCTTCGCCGGGACCGAGTTCCTTGCCGAAGCGAAGCAGGCCCTGGCGTTCTATCAGGGCGTAAAGGACCTGAAAACGAAACCCTGACCGCGGTATGAGCACGAAGTTCGTCCTGTTCTCCGATATCCACGAGCATGCTGTTTTCTCGCCCGGAGCCCTGCTTGACAAGCGCTTCTTCGGGTTGATGAATTCAACATTCTGCCGTGGCGGCAGCTACAGGATGGAACGCATCGCCGCCGCAGTCCGCACCATTTTGGATTCTCTGCGGCCCGACCTTGTGATCTTCACCGGCGATGCCGTGAGCACGTCCGATCCCCGCGAATTCGAGGCGGCCCTGAACCATCTGCGCCCGCTGATCGAATCCAGGATTCCGATCCTCTACAGCCCCGGCAATCACGACCGCTATGTCCGCGACCGCGCCTGCCGCGAAGCGTTCGAACGCTTCCGTGCCGAGCTGACGAAACATTGTCCCATGGAGTATCCCGGGCTTTATGAAACGCCGGAACTGCGTTTCGCCGTGATCGACTGCGCCAGGCCGTTCAATCCCGTGCTTTCATGCGGGGAGATGACACCGAAGACGGCGGATTTTCTGGAACGCGAAGCGGCGAAGGACGATCCGCGTCCGCTCGTCTGCGCGGGGCACTTCCCTCTGCATGGAAATGATAAGCTGAGATCGTTCCGGCACCGCCTGATCGGCTGGAAGCGCGCCGAGACCCTGCTGAACGACGGGAAGATCGCGCTTTCCCTGGCCGGACATATCCATGTGCCGTTCCAGCGGCTTGATGCCGGCGGTCATGGCGAGATCGTGGCAGGCTCGCTCACGAAACACGATGTCCTGCGAGAGATCACGTTCGACGGCGGCGTCTTCACCGTGCGAGACCTGAACTCGGACGGACGGCCCCGTTCTCGCGCCTGATTTCCCCTCATCATGACTGAGCGCAGCCAGACACTACTACAGTGGAGGCTTCGCCTTCGTGCTCGAGCGTAGCCAAGCACTGCTCGGCCCGCTCTGTGTGTTTCTTTCCCAGAAGACGCCGTCCTCGTAGCCCTGGATCGTGTTGTCCGCGTCCGCGCGGTGAAGGCGTTCGAGCGCGAGGCAGCAGTAGTCGCGGTCCTGGTCAATGGCGGTGAAGTTCCGCCCGAGCTTCTTCGCCGTGACCGCGGTCGTGCCGCTGCCGGAGAACGGGTCGAACACGACGTCGCCGGGATCGGTCGAGGCGAGGATGAGCTTTGCGATCAGCTTTTCGGGTTTCTGCGCCGGGTGGTCGGTGTTTTCCGGCATGGACCAGAACGGCACCGAGATGTCGTCCCAGAAATTCGAGGCTCCGGTGAGGCGGAATTTCCCGCCATTCTCCTCGATCCAGTCCTTCGGACGGCCGTCCTCGCGGTAAGGCGCGATAACTTTGCGCTTCATGCGGACGGCGTCGGCGTGGAAGACCGCCGCGTCTTCCGGCGGTGCGACCGCGTACCAGATGTCCTCGCAGGCGTTTTTCCAGTTGGTTTCCGCGGCGCGTCCCTTTTCTCGCTGCCAGGTGATGCGGTTCCGCACGATGAAATGCTGACGCAGGATCTCGAAGCAGGCGGCGGTGCATTTCCAGTCGCAGCACAGATACACCGCGCCGCCTGGGCGGACCAGACGTTTCACGAGCGGCATCCAGCTTGCCAGATAATCCCGGTAGGCGTCCTCGGAACGACTGCGGAAGACTGAATTGTTGAAGGTCTTCGTGAGGTTGTACGGCGGGTCGAGCAGCGCCATGGCGGCGAATCCCTCCGGCAGATGCGGCATGATCTTCGTGCAGTCGCCGCAGAACACGCGGTTCGCGGCGTCTTCCGGGGACAGATCGGCATTTGGGGCAGGGACGAGCTCCCGGGCCAGTTCAGCCTTCCGGGCGTTGTCGAGCACGATCGTGCGGTTGTTCTTTGCGCGGGGTTTGTGGTCCATGGTCAAAACTTGAAGGGCGTTTCCTTCACGAAGAAGCGGAATCCGCCGGCGCTGTGCGGTCCCGGAGTCGCGGCGCAGTCCGTGAGGAACGGTGCAGCCATTCCGGCACAGCAGAGCAGGGGCTTCAACATGGTTTTCAGCTTCATGGTCGAGAGGTTTCCATGGGATGGTATGATGGATGGTTCCGGCGGCGTACGGACAGGAAAAGCGTGCACTCGTACGCGAACAATGCTAATATACATGCAGGGAACGCGTTTTCAAACGCGGCTCCGTTGAAAAGCATGGAAAAAACGATGCGGCGAGGACCCGGACTGCTTATGGCTGTTCCGGCTTTGCCGCTCTTCCGGGCGGAAAAAGAAGCCGGACGGCGTAGTAGATGAACAGAAGAGCGCCGCCGATCAGGATGGAGCCCGCGCCGATGTAAGAATGGACCAGGTCGACGTACCGGTCAAGCGGCGTAAGGACGATTGCGGCGGCCACGGACCCCGTCATGCCGAAAACAGACATCGCCGGTATCCATTTATGCTTGAAAAAGGATAACAGCATCCAGTAGAACCGGGCGGCATAAAGCCAGCATGCGAGCACGAGCGCCGCATGGCTCAGGCGTTCATAAAACCGCCCTTTCAGCACAAGCAGGAACAGTACGGCGAACACCGCCGCGGCAAGCAGTGGGAGAAGCAGGAGCAGCCGGTCCAGGCCTTTCGAGAATCGGGCCATGCGCCCGGAAACGCTGTATGTTCCGGTTCGCCGGCTTTCAAAAATGAACAGGCAGGCGATGATCCCGAGCATCAGAAACAGCCACATCGTCAATTGGTCCCGGAAACCGATGCTTTACCTTTGTATTCCTCGTACAGGCCGCCGTATTTCGAGACCATCATGATGCCGTCGCTGCGAATGGCGTAACGGTAATTCGCGATGTGCGCCTCATCCTTGTCTTCCAGCAGGATGAACGGCTCGTCGCCGGCATTCTTGCCTCTGCCGTGATAGACATAGTGGTCGGCGGTGTATTTTGCCGCAAGCGCAGGTCTTTCCGGGAGTTCGGCGGGGAGTGCCCCGTCGTTGAGGTCCGCATATTCGATGCAGATGATGTGGTACTGGCGCAGGCAGTCGCGGCATGCGCTGCGGGCGAATTCCTCGGCGGGTCTGCCGCTGCCAAACGAGAAGGCGAAGACCGTTGCGGCGACCAGCGCAGGGAGTAGTTTCAGTATGTTGCGCTGCCAGTGGCGTTCCTGCTGCTGCATCAGGAAAAGCGCGATGCCGGCGGAAACCACAAGTGTGAACTGGAACGGGATGCGGACCAGGAGATTCTTGTTCATGACCAGGTATTCCTGCCAGCGGTAGAACATTTCGTCTGTGGAAAATGCGTCCTTATGGGCATTGAGCAGCGAGAGCCCCAGCCCGGAGTTCATGACGTACAGGAAGACGAGCGACAGGAAAAGCAGGATATAGGGGTACGAATAAGAGGTTTTGAAAAGCAACTTGAAGTTGTCGCGGATCCCGGAGACGGAAAAATTGAAAAGGTGGAAATGGCGGTGGTGGTGATGGTGATGATGATGGTGGTGATGATGGCGCTCGCCGTGTTCGTGCTTGTATTCGTCCGAATTCGTGTCGGCCAGGTTGCCGGACTGTGCGCCGGATGCCGCCGTGTTTCCCGCGGTGGCCGCTTCCGTGCCGGCATCGGGATTCAGGCGGGTTTGCAATTCAGTGTGGCTGGGAGATTGTTGTGACATGGGGCTGCTGTCCTGATCGGCTCGTGGGGCCGGGAAAAACGTGCGGAATGCCCGGCCGTGTCTTGTTCGTGTTTTGGATTCTTAAAAATAATAATATAGATGGGAAAACGATATTTGCAAGAAATCTGTATGGCGAAACCATATTTTTCGCGAAAAAACAGGTCCCATGCCGTTTTCCCGTTCAGGATTCCGTTTTCGCGTCCCGGGCCTGTTCTTCCAGCCAGTCCGCCAGTTCCGGCTCGATCTCCCGAACGGGGACCATCACGAAATCGCGCCGCGCCGCCTCGGGATGCGGGATGGTCAGTTCAGGCAGAGCCACGGTTTCGCGTCCGAAGAGGACGATGTCGAGGTCGAGAGTCCGCGAGATGTGGTATGCATGCTCGTTCGGACGGCCGTTGTCCGCCTCGATGCGTTGGCAGAGGCGGAGCAATTCGGACGGCGTGCCGTTCCAGAGACCGGAGACGGCTGCGTTCGTGAACTCCGGTGCACCGGGTTCGCAGCCGACGGGCGCGGTCCGGTGAAGAGACGAAAAACGCCGGATTCTGAATCCGGCGCGGGAAAGCGATTCAGAGGCCCGGCGGAAGGCGGCGGGGACGTCCCCGAGGTTTCCGCCGAGCGCAATGACGCAGAGAGTATCGGACATCAGCAGTCGAATGTGAATGCGTTGAACGCGTTGACGGCCTTGGCGATCTCCTTGACGAGTTCGGCGGGAATGGCGCTTTCGGCGTTGACCGCGAGGATCGAATGGGTGTTTTCGAGGCTGTGCGGGGCGCGGACGTCGGTGATGTTGATGTTGTTCTGGCCGAGGAGTCCGGTGATCTTGCCGATGATGCCGGGGGCGTCTTCGTATTCGACGAAGAGGTAGTTGCCCGCGGGATGGATGTAGATGCCGTCGAACGAGTTGATGCGGGAGACCATGAGGCGGCCTTCGGCGATGGTGCCGCGGATGGAGATGCGGTCGGAGCCGGCGATGAAGTCGAGCGTGATGGCCTCGCCGTAGTGCTTGCTCTCATCCACTTCGCGCGTGGTGAACTGGATGCCGCGGGATTCGAGGACCTTCAGGGCCTCGTCAGCGCCGCTGAACGCGTCGAACTGCGGGCAGATGGCGGCGGTGACCGGGGCGATCATCCACTTGGAGAACGGATGAAGCTTGCCGTAGCAGCTGAGCTCGATGCGGGAGATGGCGCGTCCGTTCAGGGCGGCGGCGCCGAGTCCGGCGAGCACGGATGCGAGCTTCTGGTAGTTCGCGTCGAGTCCGTCCGGCACGCCCTTGTTCACGACACACGCGGTCACGCCGTCCTCGAAGTACGCCACGGTCTGGTCGGCAGCGCGCTTCGCGGCAAGGAAGTTGGCTTCTTTCGTGCTTGCGCCGAGGTGCGGGAGCATGATATCGGCGATGTCGGCCACGGACTTGTCGCCCGCGGCGTCCTTCGCGTAGACGTCGTTGCAGAAGATCAGGTCCTTTTCCTGCTTGGCGGCGCGGATGGCTTCCTCGTCGACGATGCCGGCGCGGGCGCAGTTCACGAGCATGGCACCCTTCTTCATGAGGCCGAGCAGATTGGCATTGACCATGCCGCGGGTCTTGTCATTTTCCGGGATGTGCAGGGACACGATGTCGGACTGCGCGAAGACTTCCTCGACCGAGCAGAGCGTGGCGCCGAGGCGGTCGGCCAGTTCGGCGGAGAGCACGGGGTCGTAGGCGAGGATCTTCACATCGAAACCGGACAGGCGCTTGATGAGCAGGCGGCCGATGTTGCCGAGGCCGAGGATGCCGACGGTCTTGCCGGTCAGTTCGCGGCCCATGAAGCTCTTCTTCTCCCACTTGCCGGCACGGGTGGATTCGTCGGCGGGGACGAGCTTGCGGTAGGCGGCCAGGATCAGCGCGATCACTTCTTCCGCGACCGCGTTGGAGTTCGCACCGGGAGTGTTCATGACGTCGATGCCGAGCTTGCGGGCATGGCGGATGTCGATGTTGTCGAATCCGGCGCCGGCACGTACGACCAGCTTCAGGTCCTTCAGTCCGTCCATGATCTCGGGAGTGACCTTCTCGCTGCGGACGATGATCGCGGACGCGTCGGAGTTTTCGGCGGCCAGGTCGGCCAGCTGGACGTCCGGGTTCTGGACCACGGTGAAGCCGTGTTCGCTCAAAATCTTCTCAACGACCTTGTCAAGTTTGGTAGGAATGAGGACTTTTCTCATGATTGTCTCCTTAGTGCATCGTTGTGCACGGTTACGGTTGCTCCAAAAATGTTTGGAATGTATAATATACACCGTGTGCGCGCAGTTTTCCACCCGATTCCGGCAAATATTGCCGTTTTGAACAAAAAAGAACGGCGGGGAATCTTTCCCCGCCGCCGGAACCGCCGCAATGATTGGCCGCTTGCCGTCAAATCTCCATCAGCGCGGCATCGCGCAGGATTTCCGCCACGGTCGGATGCGGGAACACCGTCTTCGCGAGCTCGTCCACGTTCATGCGCTGCGTGATCGCCACGGCCATCGCCGGAATGATCTCCGACGCGGGATTGCCGAGCATGCACGCCCCGAGGATGCGTTTCTCCCCGTCAAGCACAAGTTTCATGATGCCGTTTCCGCCCTCGTTTTCCGCCTGGTACCGCCCGCTGAACAGCATCGGCAGTTTCAGCGTTTTCACATCCATGCCCTTTTCGGCGGCGCTTTCCTCGGTTTCGCCGACGGATGCCGCTTCCGGGTTTGTGTAGATGACGGACGGGATTGCGTCGTAGCGCATCGTGTCCTCGACGCCGCGGATTACGTTGACGGCTGTTTCCGCTTCGCGGTACGCCGTGTGCGCCAGCATCGAGATGCCTTTCACGTCGCCTGCGGCGAACACCCCCGGCACGTTCGTCCGCATGGTTTCATCCGTACGGATTCCGCCGTTCGATCCGAGCTCGATCCCGAGCGTTTCAAGCCCGATTCCGCTCGCGTTCGGCTTTCGTCCCGCGGCGACCAGTACCTTGTCCGTCTCCAGGTCGAACGCATCCCCGTTGGCCTTTGTGCCGCGGACACGCCCGTTTTCGACGGCCTGGATCCGGCTTCCGGTCAGGAATTTGACTCCGCGTACCATGTAATTGCGCTGGAGCAGCGCTGCGATGTCGCGATCGATGCGCCCGCCGATGCGGTCGAGCATTTCGATGACCGTCACGTCAGCACCAGCCGAGTTGAAGTACGATGCCATTTCCAGTCCGATCGCACCCGCGCCCATCACGACCAGGCGCGCCGGAATTTCCGTCATGGACAGGATTTCCCGGTTCGTGACCGCAAAACCGCTCGTCAGCGCCTTATCGAGCCCCGGAATGGGCGGGATCGCCGTTGACGACCCCGTAGCGATCAGGACGTTCCTGCCGGTGAACGTACTGCCGCCCGCCTCGACGAGGAAGAGCCCCTCTTCGTTCCTGCCCGCCAGGACCCCGTATGCGCGCACGATGTCCGCACCGGATTTCTTCATTTGCATCTCCACGCCCGCGACGAGCTTTTTCACGATCTTGTCCTTGCGTGCTGCCACGAACGCGTGGTCCAGGGCCGCTTCGCTCGAGGTCACGCCGTATTTCGCCGCTCCGCCTTTCGCGTAATCGTACAGCTTCGCCGAATACAGCATCGTCTTGGTCGGGATGCAGCCCTCGTTGAGGCAGACCCCACCCAGCGTCTTCCCCTCGAAGATCGCCGCGCTCAGCCCGAAGTGCCCGGCGCGTTCCGCGGCTCGGAATCCGGCGGGGCCGCCCCCCAGGATCAACAGGTCGTACGTCATGTTTAGATCACCTGGACGCCCGCGGCGCGGAACGCCGCCTTGATGGATTCCGGCGCCTGGGAGTCCGTGATGAACGTGTCGATGTCCGAAAGGCGAGCGAACGTGAACGGCAGGATCGAGTTCAGTTTCGAGCTGTCCATCATCATGATGACGCGCCGCGCTGAGGCTATGACCGCCCGCTTCAGCACGCATTCATGCTGGCCGCCCACGGAGAACCCGGTCGCGTCCGTGTACCCGGAGGCGCAGACGAACGCCGTGTCGATGTTGAGCGTCTTGAGCTGGTCAAGCACGTTCAGCCCGGAGATGGAGATCGTTTTCCGCTGGAGTGTCCCGCCGAGCAGGATGACCGTCGGATTCGTCTTCTTGAGCACGATTTCGATCGCGATGTTCGGTGCGGACGTGGTGATGATCAGATTGCGGTCCGGCAGCTCGCGAGCCAGCATCATCGCGGTCGTGCCGGCATCCAGGTACATGCTGATGTCCGTTTCGACCAGAGCAGCGGCTTTCGCGGCGATTTCCTGCTTCAGGTCGCAGTTGCGTTTCTCGCGCTCGCCGTACATGCCCACGCTCACTTCATAGCTCGTAGGCATGATGCGCGCGCCGCGTTTCGTGCGGATGAGGAACCTTCTCTGCTCCAGAAATTCCAAATCCCGGCGGATCGTCATTTCCGACCAGTCGGAAAACTCCCTGGCGAGCTCGGACAACGTCACGTCCCCCTTGCGTTCGATGTAGCGTTTGATGGCTTCCTGTCTTTCTTTCATGGTCATGTCCCCTGCGTGGTTGAACAGTGTCACGTCTGCCCGTACTTCATCGGAAATGAATGATCCCGAAGTGTTTCCGGCAAACGCGTTTTCGTTTTTGTTGTTGGTTTTGTTGTGTGTAGTACATTAATGTAACATGTGTTATTGATAATGTCAAACACTCTCTGTGAAATATTCACACGCTTGACTGGTTTCTGCCAGAGAAATGTTATTGCACGTGCCAAGATCGTTCTCGCGACATTGTTTTTTTTCTGCTCGCGATGATGTTCGTCATCTCAGAATCCTGATGTGCGCTGTCTTTGTTTCATCCGGAAAGACGATTGAGGCAAAACACAAACTTATAAACCCGCATGCTCGCACGTGCGCGTTCATTTTGAGCTTGGAGATCAATGCTGGATTGAGTGAAAATGAGTTCGGAAAGGGAGAATGGGGGTGTGCGAGGCGGGAGTGAGGTAGCGGGGGGATGATTTGAGTTCGGGCGAGGGTGGTATTTGAGAAAGAATGCGCGTTATGGCAGATTTTTTCGACTTTTTTGCGTTTTTGGCTTGACAAAGGTGCGAAACGGGTGTATTTTATATGATATCGGTTCGAGAAAGAGCCGGTGTTCTCCTCAAAACAGATACAAGCCGGAGACGGTGCGGGAAGCGCGGTCCGAAGAATT
>Ga0310786_10000238_pt1 | contig 92404 bp, 67 predicted proteins | sample AusTroGonzalo_MG_FD_203881 | JGI IMG/M metagenome (GOLD analysis project Ga0310786, IMG submission 203881) | Bovine rumen microbial communities from tropical cattle in Woodstock, Queensland, Australia - Gonzalo_03 (v2) (version 2) | ecosystem: Host-associated > Mammals > Digestive system >... | reverse complement strand
ATTGCTCACGTGTTACTCACCCGTCCGCCACTAAGTTAATTAAGCAAGCTCAATTAACTCCGTTCGACTTGCATGTGTTAAGCGTGCCGCCAGCGTTCGTCCTGAGCCAGGATCAAACTCTTAATTAAGTTGTATCCTAATACTGCTTTCACAGTAATATGATCTCAGTTCTTTTTGGTTCCCCAAATTACTGACGTTGCAATTTTTTCGTCTTTGCTTGACTTCCATTCTTCTTCGTTTCCTCAAAAGAATCTATCAAGGGTTCTTTGTATTCGTCGTTATTCAATTTTCAAGATGCCTGTGATGCGACTCTTTTTTCAGGTCTCTTCCTGAGAGTGCCTGTCTATTATATCACATCTTTTTGCCTTTGTCAAGAGGTTTTCAAAACTTTTTTGAGATTTTTTTCTCTCTTCGTTTCTCTCTCGCGTCAGGCGACTTATTTACTATACCACATCGCTCCTCCGTTGTCAAGCGGTTTTTTCATCTTCTAACAATCCTACACAATAGACTTACTTATTGCATTCAAATTGTACATAATAACAAACCAATTCAAAAACAGAATCGGCACGGTACGCAAAAGCTGCAAACCGTGCCGATAAAACCTTATTTTTCAATCGCTGACGCTTGGGACAAATTCCTCATTCTCGATGACGAAATCCAGGACTTTGCTATAGAACTCGGATGGGTTCATAAGGATTTTCGACTTAATGAACTCCGCCTGTTCCTTATCGGGGGCAAAAAGTGTAAGATCCATAAGGGTGATGCCGCCGTCCTCGCAGACTGCATGGACGGAATAGCCGTTTTTCTGCTGAGTGATCTCAAAGCGCATTTCTCTTTCGGCGCGGAGCTTGGCAAAGAGTCTGAGTCCCGAAGCATATATCCTTTCGCGAGTACTTCTGTTGACGAGCTCTTTGAAATCTGCGCCGTTCCTGCCCTCATCGGTAAGGACATAGTATTCCGTGCCCTCGTCCTCGATGAGTTTAAGGGTACCGTTTTTGAGCATCTGCTCCACGGCTTCGACATACAGAAAATAATTGACTACGCCGTCGCCCGTAGCGATCTCATTGAGCTGTGCGGGGGTAACGGGGCGTTCTATTTTATTGAGAAAATAAGCGAGGAGTATCTTGACCTCATAGACATCAACGGGGTTGAAAGCTCCCGTCGGGACATTAATGAACTCGTTTTCCAACGTAAGCCTTCTTTCGTATCAGAAATTCGGATAGTCGAGCATATGGTTGAGCAGAGCGATATTAACGGCAGCCTCAACGCAGGGAACTGCCCTGGCGACTACGCAGGGATCGTGTCTGCCCTTGATAGCTATAGTTTCGTTTTTCATAGCGGAATAATCAACGGTCTCCTGAGGCTTTGCGATAGAGGGAGTCGGTTTGAAAGCGACTCTGAGGGTAATGGGCATACCTGACGAGATACCGCCGAGGATACCGCCGTGGAAGTTTGTTCTTGTTACTACGTGACCTCTTTCGTTCACATAGAACTCATCGTTATTCTCGCTTCCGAGCATTTTAGCGCAATTGAAGCCTGCGCCGAACTCAAGGCCCTTCACGGCAGGGATTCCGAAGATGATCTGGGCGATGGTATTCTCAAGGCCGTCAAATATAGGCGAACCGATACCGGCAGGGACATTAACTGCGATACATTCGATGATACCGCCGACACTGTCCTGACACTCGCGTGCTTTTTGGATATCGTTTTTCATCATCTTTCCCTTACGGTCGTTGATGGTAGGGAAATCCTTGCCTCTGATCTCAAGGATCTGCTCGCGTGTAGTATTGATGGGATCGAAAGAATCGTCCTTGATCTTATGTATTTCGGCGATATGGGCGCCGACATAGATCCCTCTTCTTTCAAGGATCTGACCTGCGACTGCGCCTGCAAAGCAGAGAGGAGCAGTAAGTCTGCCCGAAAAATGGCCGCCGCCTCTCGGATCGGAGAATCCTCTGTATCTGAGGGCACCGGTATAGTCAGCATGACCGGGGCGTGCAAGCTTGGAAAGCTTGAGGTAGTCATTGGAATGCTGATCGGTATTGGCAATGAATGCGGTGAGAGGAGTACCCGTAGTTTTGCCGTTGAAGTATCCCGACATGATCTGCGGAAGATCCTTTTCGCTGCGCATAGTGGTAGTGCCGTCGCGCTTTGGGGCACGTCTTGCCATGAACTCCATGATCTTATCGAGATCAATGCTCTCTCCGGGAGGAACATTGTCCATGCAGACACCTATTGCAGGTCCGTGACTCTCTCCGAATACGGAAAATGAAATTTTATTGCTCCAAGTCGATGACATTGTTTTTCCTCCGATACCTTTATAGTAAATGATTGTCCGTTCTATCTCCACACGTCTCTGGCGCCGCTGAAATAGTCTGCGAGCATAACCTTATGCTGCTCGCTGTATATCTCGGGCAGGTCCTCCTCGCGAAACCACGCAAGCTCATCTGTCTCGATGTGGTCGCAGTAAAGGCTGCCGCCCGTAATATGTGCGATAAAAGCCGCAGTTATCGGCTGATTACCTGTTGATCTTGAAAAAAATCCCGAATAGACACCGACAAGGGCATCAACAGCGATATCAAGACCGGTTTCCTCTTTTGCTTCGCGGACCGCAGTTTGTTCAAGGGTCTCGCCGAACTCCATAAGTCCTCCCGGTATGCCCCATTTTCCGCAGTCACAGCGTTTGACGAGCAATATTCTGCCATCCTCGTCGGTTATGATGCTACCGGCAGCACCGATGATCTTTTTCTCCTGCTGCAACGTTCACACCTCCCCGAGCTGTCCCCCAAGTCTTTTAAAATCCTCCCAGAAATCGGGATAAGACTTGGCAACGCACTCCGAGCCGTTTATGCGCAGCGGAGCTGTACATCTTGTCGAGGCAACAGCCATAGCCATAGCTATACGGTGGTCGTTGAAACTGTCGATCTCACCGCCGTTCAGATGATCCACGCCCTCTATTACAAGGCTGTCCTCACCTGCGGTCACCCTGCCGCCGACTCTGTTCAGGCACTCGGTCATAGCGGCGAGCCTGTCACTTTCCTTGATGCGCAGTCTTGCGACGTTATATATACGGCTCGTCCCTTTACAGAAAGTTGCGAGGACTGCAAGAATGGGCACAAGGTCGGGTATATCCGAGCAATCGAGTTCAAAGCTTTTAAGTTCACTCTTTTTATTATACACCATATCTGTGCAAATTTCAAGGATTTTTTTGTCGCCCTGCACGGAATTTACATTTAAGCCATCCAGTCTGACATTACTGCCGAGGGCATTTGCGACCTCAAAGAAGGCTGCCTGAGACCAGTCGCCCTCGACCTCGCAGTCGCAGGGACGGAGGTTTTCGCTGCCGTTAACGGAATATCCGGTGTCTGTCTCGGTGACTGTACAGCCGTATTTTTTCAGGCAGTCGGCGGTTATATCCACATAGGGTCTGCTTTCGAGATGAGAAGTCAGGACTATGCGGCTGCTGCCCTCTGTCACCGACAGGGCAAGCAGGAGACCTGTAATGAACTGAGATGAGATATCTCCGCCGATACGGTACTCCCCTGCAGAGAGTTTACCGCTGACGGTGAAAGGCATAGTGCCGTTATATTCAAACTTTGCTCCGTGTTTCGGGAGTTCCTCAAGGTAAGGGGTTATGGGGCGCTCCGGGAGTTTTCCGTGGCCGATAAAAGTGGTTTTCACGCCCAGTGCAGCAGCCACGGGAATTAAAAATCTGAGGGTCGAACCGCTTTCGCCGCAGTCTATGACTGCTTCGGCTGGGGGCTCGCTGATGCCTCTGACATAGGCGGTATCATTTTCAAGTGTTATCTCGGCGCCGAGCTTACGCATAGCCTCCGCTGTAGCGAGGATATCCTTTGAGGGGCGGACATTGCTTATGACCGAGTTTCCTTTTGCGAGTGCAGCGGCTATGATAAGTCTATGAGCCACGCTCTTCGAGGGCGGGATCATGACCGTCCCTTGGAGCAGGTGGGGATAAATGATAGAATACAACGTCGATCACCTCATAAATATCGTGGTAAAGATTGATGTTTTTCAGATAAAGCATTTGCCATCCGACGAAATGCTGGTTGCTTGTAGTGGAATCAAGGCTGTCATAAGCCGAGAAGAAGCTTTTCCTGTCGGAAGCGAGATCGTACTCGGGATGCCACCACCAGGAGCTTCCCCCTGTATAGCCCGGATAGAGCTTATCCTGCCAGCTTGTGAAGCGTCTGAGGTCGCCGTACATAAGGCAGGTATTCCATAGGGTAATACCCGAAAACAGGACGATCACGGCAACAGAAAGCCTGTCGGTGATCCTTTTTCCTGCTGCTGTAAGTTTTCCGCTCTCGCAGGCATAGGAATAAAGTGCGGCAGCGGCGCTCAGCAGTCCGATCAGGGCTATCATGATGCCTGTGAAAGAAGCCCTCGGAAATCTTCTGCTTTCAATGGAAAGGGCGAGGACTCCTGCACATCCAGCAACAAAATATCTGTTTGAATGGACACAGCCGGTGAATTTCTTGCCGCATTTTTTCACATCGACAAGGATTATTTTGGCAGCGAGCAGAGGAAGGAGATATCCGACGTGACAGAGGATCATCAGCAGGTAGGAACCCACAAGAGCCACAAAACGTCCCGGGGTGGACACCCCTGCTCCCACATCTTCGCTTATTCTTACGCTGTTGCCGGGGGCAGTGAGCAGGAATGCCGATCCGAGAACGGCAAACAGCGCGATCACGGCGGCAAGCTTATATTTCTTTATGGAACCGTCAAGAAAGAAGGGGAACAGCCACGCCACCATAAACACAAGGATCATTCCTCCGCTGACCTCATTGGTCGAGGCTGACAAGAAAGCGATCAGGGACACAGGGAGTGTTCTGCAAATGGTCGGTTTTTCAAAATACTTGTCTATCAGGATAAGGCAGGCAGTCAGCAGGACGGCTGTCCACATATAGTTTACCGAGCCTGCACGCCAGAGGACATTGTCACCGAACCTCGGCAGCATGAACAGCATCGAGAGATAGATCAACGGCAGCATCGCAGGCATTTTATCGGGATCCTTATCCTTCATGACGATCCTGTAGGCGAGATAGCCCAGCAGTGTGAACATCAGCGGATTGACCGCGAAGTAGATCTTATCACTCAGGGAGAACATCAGGAACAGCAGAAAATGGCTGAAGACCCTGCCTCCGCTGAAATTATAATAATTCTTTGCGGAAGTGATGACCTCGGAGAACGTATCGAGCTTGTTTTCCTCGGGATTCATGCTTATGCTCTGAAACACGTAATGGAAGTGATAGTCATCGGACAGCAAGGGGCAAAGCAGAGTCATTGCGAATATCAGTACAAAGACCGCAGCAACAGTAACAATGTTTACGGTCCTTCTCTTTTTGGATGAAGGCATTATTACATCTGCTCCAATATCTCTGCTATTTCTTCTTCGGAGGTCTGTCTTGCAAAGCTGCCGTCAAACTGTGCAATGCTTCCGATCTCCTTCTGGAGGACAAAACGGAGCTTGCCGTCACGGACCTTTTTATCTGTATAGAGCTTTTTGAGCAGTTCTTTCCTGTCTATATATTCGGGGATCCTTACGGGAAGGCCTGCTCTGACAAGAAGGTCCTCTACTCTGACCACATTTTCATGAGACACCAGACCCAGCTTCTCGCCGAGTCTTGCCTGAGCGACAAGGCCTATTGCCACAGCTTCGCCGTGAAGCAGTCTGTAATCGGATACGGTCTCTATTGCACGTCCGACAGTATGGCCGAGATTGAGTACCTCTCTGAGGCCGCTCTCACGCTCATCCTGCATAACGACATTATATTTTATCTCACAGTTCTTGTTGGCGATATACTCGCAGGTCTCTGCGTCAAAATCGAATATCTTCTCTATATTGGCTTCAAGGTACTCAAACATTTCTGCATCGGCGAGGCAGGCGTGCTTGACTGTCTCGGCAAGGCCGCTGGAAAGCTGACGCTTCGGCAGGGTCTTCCAGCAGGAGATGTCGATATACACTTTCTCAGGCTGATTGAACAGACCTATCAGATTGGTGGCAAGGGGCGTATCAACAGCGGTTTTTCCGCCGACAGAGGCATCTGCCGCAGCAAGGAGCGTAGTGGCATAGTTGACAAACGGCACTCCTCTGCCGAAAGTACCTGCAACAAATCCTGCAAGGTCGGTCACAACGCCGCCGCCGACAGCAACAACGGCACAGTCACGGCGGAATCCTGCTTCGAGCATAGAGTCCTCAACGAACTCCTTCATCCCACGGGTCTTGGACTTTTCGCCCTCGGGTATAACGAACAATCTGACCGTAAAGCCCTTCGACTCCAGAGTGCTGCATATATCCTTGGCATAAAGGTCTTCCACTATTGAATCGGTAACTACAGCGAGTTTTCTGCACTTGACGAGTTCTCCCGAAGCAAGGTCATCGGCAAGGCGGCTGCCGAGGTCTCTGCCTATCTCTATATCGTAAGAATCGTCCACAACTTTTTTAAGTTCACATCTGAAATTCATAGTCTGCGCTCCGTTTCTAAATTGCATATCAATTTATTATACCATATCCGAGAGTAAATATCAACCGTAAAATGCGTACAATATATGAATATACGAGACTATAGTCTTTGGCATATATATCACCGATGCCGTCAAACAAAAGAAAAGCCCCCGCCGCAGTATTGGTCGAGGGCTTACGGTGGAGCGAGTAAAAGCGACATCCGATCTATCTGCTCGTTGCAGAGATGAAAAGCACATAAAAAAAGACAGCCGCAGGCTTGACCTGCGGCGTCTCGGTTTTGGTGCAGGGGCACGCCCCTGCTGGTGAACTAGCGGGGATTCGAACCCCGGACCCTTTGATTAAAAGTCAAATGCTCTACCGACTGAGCTACTAATTCACATTGTTTAACGTCTCCGCGGCGGGTCTTCCGCAGCGACTAATATATTATAACAGATAGCTTCACGTTTGTCAAGAGGCAAATCTAAATTTTAACAGGTCTTTAACAAATCACAGATCAAGGGAGAAAACATGGTCATCCATAACAAAGCCGCTGCCTATATCCGTGACCTGATCGCGGATGACCTTCATGCCCCAGTGGCGGTACACAGCGATAGAGCTGTCATTGTGGATATTTACGGTCAGCCACACGCTTTTAAGGCCGCGTTCTCTGCCGATGCGCTTTATCTCTTCAAACATCACCGAAGCAAAGCCTTTACCCCTCTGCTCCTTGCGGAGATAGAGTTTTGAAAGGAAGAGCGTGCCGTCGCCCTTATCGGCCACGGCAAAATAACCCTGCTGTACACCGTCGATGAAAAGGCCGTAATACTCGTAGTGTTCCTCGGCGATCTGCTTTTTCATGGCATCAAAGGACTGGAAGTGTTCGAGCATATACTCGATCTGTGCATCGGTGATTATCCCGTGGAAATGCTCACGCCAGATCTCGGCGGCGAGTTCGGCATTGGCACGGAGCTGACCGTCATCAGTAAGCCTTACTATCCCGGTCATTCGTCCTCTCCTCCCTTTAAGAACTCAACGAACTGCTTGGCAGCACGGGGTGAACGTCCGCCTCTTGCGAGGGCATACTGCTCTGCTCTGAGGAAAAGCTCATCCTCGGGGATCTTCAGATCGTACTGTTTTGCAAGATCAGCCACGACTTGCAGATAGAGTTTCTTATCCGGTTTCTGGAAGACTACTCTCAGGCCGAAACGCTCTGACAGCGAGAGAAGCTCCTGCATTGAGTCATTGCGGTGGACTTCGTCACCCTCGCGGGCCGAGAATGTTTCTCTGACGAGGTGGCGGCGGTTGGAAGTAGCATAGATCGCAAGGTTGGAAGCTGTGGAAGACACACTGCCTTCAAGTATAGCTTTAAGAGCAGCAAAGTCATCATCGTCCTCGGTAAAGGAAAGATCGTCGATGAAGACAATGAATTTAAGCGGATTGCGGCTGATCTCACGGACGATATTCGGGATCTCGTGGAGCTGTTTCTTTTTCAGCTCGATAAGGCGAAGACCCTTGTCATAATACTCATTGGCGATAGCCTTTACCGTTGAGGACTTACCCGTGCCGCAGTCACCGTAAAGGAGCACGTTATTTGCAGGCTTACCCTTGATGAGTGCCATCGTATTGGCAATGACTTCTCCTCTTTCCAGTTCATAGCCTGACATCTGAGACAGACGGATACTGTCGGGATACTCAACGGGAACGATCCTGCCGTCCTTTACAACAAAGACATGGTACTTGGCGTATATACCGTAACCGAACTGCCCTATCTGGTGGACGCGGTCTGCATAGATCTTGGAAAAGTCAAGGGCTTCGATCTCATAGCGCGGCATAAAGCCGTCAAAGCCGATCCTGTCGATCAGTTCCTCACAGGAGATACGGGAAAGTTCCTCGAGGGTATAAATCTCATTTGCGAGGCACTCTTCAAGCATACGTCCCGTCTCGATGCCCTCGCCGCGGCGGAGCATATAAAGGTTCTCGTCTTCCAGGACAAGTCTCAGTAGATAGAGAGTGAGGCTCTCGGCATCGTTGTAAAGTCCTGCGGCAAAGTCACAGTAATCCCTCAGAGCGGCGGCTCTGTCGCCCTTATTTATATCGTCAAGAGTACGGATGAGCATAGCGATAGTGGGATCGTTCTTTATATTTCTGAAAAGCACAAGGGTATCAAGTTTCTGGAGCATGAGCTTGATGTCTGTCATAATTATCACCGTTGTTTTTACATTTTTTTCAAATCCGAGGATTTATACTATTATACAACCGCCGTGAGCGTTTGTCAACACAAAACCGCCCCCGTTCGGGAGCGGTAATCATCATTGTCATAGATCAGAGCTGGTGTACAACGAAGATCTCGTAGATGCTCTTGATAGCAGCCTCGAAGTCTTCCTCGGCAACGCCTACGATGATATTCAGCTCGGAAGATCCCTGGTCGATCATCTTAACATTGACATGAGCGTGTGCAAGTGCGGAGAAGATACGTCCTGCGGTACCTCTTGCAGACTTCATTGCACGGCCTACGACTGCGATCAGTGCAAGGTCGGTCTCGATATCGATCTGATCGGGGTGGCAGTTTCTGTGGAGTCCCGAAAGGATCTCCTGCTCCTTGGGTTCAAACTCGTTCTGAGCAACAACTATGCTCATGGTATCGATACCCGAAGGCATATGCTCGAAGGAGATGCCGTTCTTCTCGAAGACCTCAAGCACCTTTCTGCCGAAGCCGAGCTCAGCGTTCATCATATCCTTTTCGATATTGACAACGGTGAAGCCCTTCTTGCCTGCGATACCTGTAATGGTGAACTGAGGCTTCTGTGAAGTGCTCTCAACGATCATTGTGCCCTGATCCTCGGGCTTGTTGGTATTTCTGATGTTTATGGGAATACCTGCCTTGCGCACGGGGAAGATCGCATCCTCGTGGAGAACGCCTGCGCCCATGTAAGAAAGCTCGCGGAGCTCCTTATAGGTGATGGTGGTAATAGGCAGAGGATCCTTTACTATTCTGGGGTCGGAGATCAGGAATCCCGAAACATCGGTCCAGTTCTCGTAGAGGTCTGCGCCTACAGCTGCAGCAACGATAGAACCTGTGATATCGGAGCCGCCTCTTGAAAATGTCTTGATAGTATCGTTGGGCATTGAGCCGTAGAAACCGGGGATAACTGCTCTCTCCAGGCCTGCAAGTCTCTCGCTCATAGCTGCCTGTGTACGCTTTGCATCAAACTCGCCGGAATCCTTGAAGAAGATAACATCTGCAGCGTCAACGAACTCATAGCCGAGGTACTTGGCAAGCACGATACCGTTGAGATACTCACCTCTGGAAGCGGCATAGTCACGGCCTGCCTTACCGATGAAGCAAGCCTTTACGACGGAGAACTCCTGCTCAAGGTCGAGATCGAGTTTAAGCTCGTCGATAATGCTGTTATATCTTTCCTTTATCTTATCAAAAGCCTCGGTGAAATCCTTGCCCTTTGCTGCGAGATCGTAGCAGCCGTAGAGCATATCCGTCACCTTAGTGTCGGCGGAAAATCTTTTTCCGGGAGCAGAGGGAACGACATAGCGTCTGGAATCCTCAGCATGGATTATATCGGCGACTTTCCTGAACTGCTCTGCACTTGCAAGTGAGCTTCCGCCGAACTTAACTACCTTTGTCATATAACATTCTCCTAACATAAATCAGTTTATCAATAAAACTACCTATTTATTATATAATAAATCAGCACATTCCGTCAATGTGCATTTTGCAGAATTTTAGTCGCTTTTTGTATGTACGTTTGTGAAATACGCTTGTGTGCGTGTGGCGCACACGTTACAGTGATATTGTCCGCGGGGTATGCATAACAATATATCAGCAACATATAAAGTCCGGGAGGAAAATAAAATGAGATCACACCTGAAACTGGCAGGATTACTGGCAGTACTTATAACGGTAATACCTTTACTGTCTCTGCTGCACGAACCGCCGTCCAAAACAGCAGATTCGGAACTTGTCGAGACCGTGGACATCCTTTTCACAGAGACGGGCGAAGTAAAGAAGATACCGATGAAGAACTATATAATCGGGGCGGTATTTGCCCAGATGCCTGCGCGCTTTGATGAGGAGGCTCTTAAAGCTCAGGCAGTGCTTGCGCACACATACGCCCTCAGACGGATGGAGGAAGAAAAACTCTCACCCACCGAAGATCTTAAAGGGGCGGTAATGAGTGATGACAGGGACAAGTATCAGGCATATTTCACTCCCGAGGAAGCTAAGGTCTGCTGCAGGGATGATTACGCAGAGGCATACAGAAAGATCGAAGCTGCGGCCGATTACGCTACCGACAGGTATCTTTCCTATGACGGAAAGCCTGTGATCGCTGCATTCCACGCGATATCCTGCGGAAAGACCGTCTCGTCAAAAAGTGCATGGGGACGAGATATCCCATATCTTATCAGTGTTGACAGCTCATGGGACTGCGATGGCAATAAACACATTACCGAAACAGTCATCGGGGAGGATGAGATCAGGGAGCGCATCAAGACGGTGTTTCCCGACACGGATCTTGAGAACGGTGCTCTTGACCCGACTGTGACCGAGCGGACGGATGAAGGGTGTGCCTCTGTTGTGGAACTATGCGGAAAGGTATTCGTTGCAGGAGATGTTTTTGCGAAGGCGGTCGGACTGCCGTCAAGCTGTTTTGAAGTCATCGGCGAGGGAGACAAATGCACATTCACCTGCAAGGGGCGCGGACATCTTGTCGGAATGAGCCAGCACGGTGCTGATGCCATGGCTCGTAACGGCAAGAGCTGCGAAGAAATACTATCCCATTATTTTCCAAACACAGAGCTTATCTGCACAAGACCCGTAAAATAAGCATTTGCCCAGGCAGCAAAAAAATTTTCGATAAATATAGTAAAATCTCTTGCATTTTTCGGAAAATATGTTATTATAATTATAGTGGCTCGTGAGAGTCCGTATCGCACTGCTTTTTGCTGTGCAATATCTTATAGGAGGGTTTTACTTATGGCTTACAAGATCGGTGAAGAATGTATCGGCTGCGGCGCTTGCGTTGACGCTTGCCCCGTTGGTGCTATCTCTCTGGATGATGCTAAGGCTGTTATTGATGCCGGCGCTTGCATCGACTGCGGTTCCTGCGCAGGTACTTGTCCTGTAGAGGCTCCCAAGGCTGAATAATTCAAGACAAAGAAAAGAGCTCGTGTTGATTCACGGGCTCTTTTTTCATGCATTGTTTTCAATAGTTTTTCCGAAAACGATTAGCGTTTTATCATAATGCTGTCACATTGGAGGGGTATTCTTATATCAACAGGTCAGAGGGACACCTGGGCAGCGCACGGTGCAAAAGTGTCAGCGCCGCAAGGGGCATCTGATACTAAACGCGACAACAAGACGACATCAGTCTTTATATATATATTATCAGAAAGAAAAAAGTACCCAAGTCCCGGCCAACAATTTTCTCCTTATATTTACTGCTTGATCTTAACTTTGTCTGTTTGTTTTATTGCGGACAGTCAAAGTTTTAGGATCAGCGCAGTACCGATATAAGCCTTCATCTTTTTATATATAGGAAAATCACCTACACCATGAATCACAGCAAGGCTCTGTCCGACCGACTGAGTCTTGTTGTGTTTTTATCGGGACGAAAACCCCGCCTTATACAAAAAAAGAAGCTGTTGCGTGCAACAGCTTCTTTGTATTTACATATTCAGGAGTTCTTCCTGAGAGAGGAGCTTATACTTTCCGTCAAATGCCTGCTCGGCAGCTTCATTACTGTCGGCACGGAGGATAAGATATGCTTCCGAGTTTTTCTCGCTGACGAATGCGGAATACATATACTCCACGCTGACGTTATTGTCATAGAGTACCTGCATTGCAGCGGCAAGTCCGCCCGGCCTGTCGGGGATGCGTATAGCAAGAACATTTGTAACGGTAACAGCGCAGCCGCCCTCTCTGAGAGCATTGACTGCTTTGTCGGCATCATTAACTATAAGTCTGAGGATACCGAAATCCTTGGTATCGGCAACGCTCATCGCACGGATATTGATACCGTTCACTGCGAGATAATGGGTAATATTGGAAAGTCTGCCGGGACGGTTCTCGGCAAATATTGATAACTGCTTTACTGACATAGATTTTCACTCCTTTTGTTGTTTTCGGGATATGCGGTCTTACATTTCAGCTGTAAAAAGCACCCACAGACCGTGCTTTGCGGCAAATCTGAAAAACGGTACCGCATCTTCAAGATACTCCCACGAACACTCCATATCATCTTTGGAGAGTTCATCCTGATAGGTGTCATCAATGCTTTCATATCCTCTTTTGAACTGTGCTTTGGTGAGCTTATCAAGGTTTTTGGAAAGCTCTGACACCATCAGCGGCGGCTTTGCTGTGATGACATAGTCATTATACTGTTCGCCGTCATAGTAGAGGATCTCGCCGCCGAGCACCACGCCGCCGAGGGGGAAGCCGCTGCAATCGAAGCAGAGGGATCCGTCTGTCAGCGAGCGGTGTACAGCGTCCCACGAATTTTCGAGTTCGGCGGTACGCTCGGGGTAATCCTCAAAATAAAGGTCTTCAAGTTCATCGGAGATATAAACGGGGCGTTCTGCCATGGGCAGGCTCTTTATATGCTCAACTGTCTCCTGAGGGACAGCGAACAGAACACCGATGCTCATCAGATAAGGTTCCTCGTGTCGATAACACGCTTTGCCTTACCCTCGGAACGAGGGATGGAGTTAGGCTCAACGAGTCTTATCTTAGCCTTGATGCCGAGCACGCTGAGCATATCCTGACCGATCTTACGCTCAAGCTCCTCGATAGAGCGGATGGTATCGGAGAACATCTCATCGGTAAGCTCTACTCTGATCTCGAAGGTATCGGTGTTGTTTTCTCTTCCGACGATGATCTGGTAGTTGGGGCTTGCGTTGCTCATCTTGAGGAGCACGCTCTCGATCTGCGACGGGAACACATTTACGCCGCGGATGATAAGCATATCATCGGATCTGCCCATAGGCTTGGCCATTTTAACGAGGGTACGTCCGCAGGCGCACTTGCCTCTTGTGAGGACACAGATATCGCGTGTTCTGTATCTGAGCAGGGGGAAAGCTTCCTTATCTATGGAAGTGAACACAAGCTCACCCTTTGAGCCTTCGGGAAGGACCTCACCTGTATCGGGGTCGATGATCTCTGCGATGAAGTGGTCTTCGTTGATATGCATACCGGTCTGGCACTCGCACTCGAAAGCGACACCCGGGCCGCTGGTCTCGGTAAGACCGTAGATATCGTATGCCTTAAGTCCGAGGCTCTTCTCGATCTCATGACGCATTTCCTCAGTCCAGGGCTCGGCACCGAAGATACCTGCCTTGAGCTTGAGGTCGGCAGGAGACTTGCCCATTTTCTTTACAGTCTCTCCGATATAAGCGGCATAGGAAGGAGTACAGCAAAGAATGGTAGCACCCAGGTCTTCCATAAACTGGATCTGTCTTTCTGTATTGCCCGAAGACATAGGCAGGGTGAGACATCCTACCTTATGCGAGCCGTCATTGAGGCCGGAGCCGCCTGTGAAAAGGCCGTAACCGTAAGCCACCTGTACAACGTCTTCTTTTGTGCCGCCTGCAGCTGTGATAGCTCTTGCGGTACAGTCGCTCCAGAGGTCGAGGTCATGCTGGGTATAGAAAGCAACTACTCTCTTGCCTGTGGTACCGCTTGTGGAGTGGATACGTACACACTCCGAAAGAGGCTTTGCCAGCAATCCGAAGGGATAAGCATCGCGGAGGTCTGCTTTGGAAAGGAACGGAAGCTTATGAAGATCCTCGATGCCTTTTATATCATCGGGGGTAACTCCCTTTTCTTCCATTTTCTTACGGTAGTAGGGAACGTTATCCCATACGTGTTTTACCTGTTTGACAAGTCTTTCGCTCTGGAGAGCACGCATCTTGTCGGGATCCATGCACTCGATCTCTTCATTCCAATATTTGCCCATTGGTACATCAGCTCCTTACTATTACTGTGCAGCTCTTCCGAGCGCAAACGCCTTCTTGTTGAGCTCCAGGAACTTTGCGGGAACGCACTGTTCAAGAGCCTGCTGCCATACACTCTCATCGAACTGCATCTTAGTAGATACAACGCCCATAAGCACCACATTGGAAGCCTTGGCTGTACCTGCCTGCTCTGCGAGGGTAAGTGCATCTACTGCGATAACGTCGATACCCTGAGCCTTTATCTTTTCGATGATATCATCGGGATATACAGCTGCGCCGTTGATAACGGGCATGGGGTCGATCTTCTGTGTGGAGGTCACGAGGTGACCGCCCTTTTTGAGGAACGGGAGCCAGCGTGCTGCCTCCAGCTGCTCGAAGCTGATGATGATATCAGCCTCGCCCTTGACGATAACGGGGCTTGACACTTCATCGCCGTACTTTACGTAAGTTACAACGGAACCGCCTCTCTGGCTCATACCGTGGACTTCACTTACCTTTACCTCAAAGCCCTGAGAGAGCAGAACGTTTCCTATTATTCTCGATGCGAGCAGCGAGCCTTGTCCGCCCACGCCCACTATCATAATTGATTTAGTTTCCATTTATCACAACTCCTTAGTTAATTGTTGTATCTTCGGACAGGTATCAAGTGTCTATGACGCCCAGCTTGTAAAGCAAACCGATTCCGCCTGCTATGGTGAGCAGATATCCGAGTGCGAGGTCTTTATAGAAAGAACCCTTTTCGCGCAGCGCTTCAAGCAGTTTCATTACATTGCTGTAACAATCACCGAACGACATTGAGCCGTCGAGCTTATTGTAGAGCCACAGGCCGTAGCTTATCCTTACTGAAAAAAAGACAGCTGCGAGAATTATGATACCGCATATCACGAGTCCGCTGATGCTCATGCCGTTACCGAACAGATAGTATCCGCCGATCACGCCAAGGCACATAGCGAAGCCGCATATAAATGCCATCTTTCCGAAATAGCCGAACAGGCACCACAATCCCATTGCGAGTGCTGCTCCGAGAAGGGCGCCTATCACGCCCCTGAGCTTTTTATCGTCGTTATCAAAGTCAAAATACATTTTTGGTCCACCAGTCCTGCTGTTTATCCGATGGCACCGAGCTTGCACATCTCGGTGCAGATGCCGCAGCCTACGCACTGAGTGTGGTCTATGGTCATCTTCTTATCATGGATCGAGATAGCGGGACAGCCGATCTTGAGGCACTGCTTGCAGCCTACGCACTTATCGTGGTCGCACTTGAGAGGTGCCTTATGCTTAACATATTTCAGCAGAGCGCAGGGTCTGCGGCTGATGATAACGGAAGGCTCGTCCTTGGCAAGTTCTTCCTTGATGACAGCCTCTGTAGCAGCCATATGGTAGGGGTCTACTACTCTTACGCTCTTGATTCCGATAGCGTGACAGAGCTCTTCGAGGTTAACGGCAGCGGCAGGATCACCTTTAAGATTCTTGCCGGTGGTGGGGTTCTGCTGGTGTCCTGTCATACCGGTTATGGAGTTATCGAGGATGATAACGGTGGAATTCGTGGCATTGTACGCGATATTGACAAGGCCTGTCATACCGCTGTGCATAAAGGTGGAGTCACCGATAACGGCAACGGACTTCTTCTCGCTTTCTGCACCTCTTGCCTTATTGAAGCCGTGGAGTCCGCTGATGGAAGCACCCATACAGATGGTGGAATCCATAGCGCAGAGAGGAGCGGTAGCACCGAGGGTATAGCATCCGATATCGCCCGATACCATAACGCCCAGCTTGGAGAGGCAATAGAAAAGGCCTCTGTGGGGACATCCTGCGCACATAACGGGAGGACGGACGGGAACGTTCTCGGGGAACTCGACAAACTCAGCCGTCTCGCCGAGGATCTTCTCTCTTACGATGGACTGAGAGATCTCGCCCAGGAGGGAGAATGTATCCTTGCCGTGTACGTTCATGCCGTACTTCTTGCAGTGGGTCTCGATGATATCATCGAGCTGCTCGATGACATAAACGGTCTCACACTTGGAGCAGAAATCCCTGATGATATCCACGGGGAGCGGATTTACAATACCGAGTTTAAGGTAAGAAGCCTTGGTTCCGAGGGCTTCCTTTGCATACTGATAGGAGATACCTGCGGCGATAACGCCGATCTTTGTATCGTTATACTCAACTCTGTTGAGAGGCGAGGTTTCGGCATACTTACGGATGTTTACAAGTCTCTGCTCTACCTCGGGGTGGCGGCGGATAGCGTTGCCGGGCATCATAACGAACTTCTGAGCTTTCTTTTCATAGGGGATGAGGTCATGCTCTTCCCTGTCGCAAAGCTCAACAGCCGACTGAGAGTGTGCCACACGGGTAGACATTCTCACGATAACGGGAGTATCGAACTTCTCGGAAAGATCGAATGCAGCTTTGGTGAAGTCCTTGCACTCAGCAGAATCGGAAGGCTCGATCATCATTACCTTTGAAGCGATGGCATGATGACGGGAGTCCTGCTCGTTCTGGGAAGAATGCATACCGGGGTCATCGGCAACTGCAATGACCATACCGCCCGTAACGCCTGTATATCCTGCGGTATAGAGGGGATCGGCGGCAACATTGAGACCGACATGTTTCATAGCGCAGAAGCTTCTTGCGCCTGCGATGGATGCGCCGAGAGCGACCTCCATGGCAACTTTCTCGTTGGGAGCCCATTCAGCGTAGACTTCGTCATACTTGGCGACTTCCTCCGTGATCTCGGTGGAAGGAGTACCGGGGTAAGACGAAGCGATCTTACATCCTGCCTCGTAAAGACCTCTTGCAAAGGCTTCGTTGCCCAGCATAAGTTTTTTCATAGGTTGATCTGTCCTTTCAGTATAAAAGATAAATAATAAACACGGTGAAAACGGTGCTCCCCGTACCGATGCAAGTTACGGAGACACATCATTCATTTTATTATAACACATTCCTTTTATAAAATCAACACTTTTTTTAACTCCGAGACGGCTCAGCTAAAGCTTCGCCTGTCTACAGGCTGTCATCTTTACTGTCTGCGACGCTGTTGCAGGTAAGTGCGTGGCTTTTCAGAGCGTAACGCGAACATAAAAAAGTATTGCAAAATTCAAACAGGTGTGATATAATATCCCTGTATGTATTTTTTATGATAGGAGAATCATTATGACAAATAAAGAATTAGCCGATCTTCTGTTCCCCGATGCAAAACCCGTTGCTTATTTCGAGGAGCTTTACCCAGAGAGAGAGCTTCCGGAAGGAGCTGTGGTAACACGTTTTGCTCCGAGCCCTACAGGTTATGTTCACATCGGCGGACTTTTACAGTGCATAGTTGAGAAATCCCTTGTACGTCAGCACGGCGGCGTACTGATGCTCAGAATAGAGGACACCGATCAGAAGCGCCAGGTAGAGAACGGTGTCAGACAGATAGTTACCGACCTTGCCGACTTTGACATCGTCTTTGACGAGGGTATGCAGGTAAGCGGCGAGAGCAAGGGCAAGTATGCTCCCTACATCCAGTCGGAGAGAAAAGAGATATACGATGCATATATCAAACATCTGCTGGAGATCGGCAGAGCATACCCCTGCTTTGCCACCGAAGAAGAGCTTGAAGCTGTCCGCGAGAAACAGAGAGAGGAAAAGGCTACCCCGGGTTACTACGGTAAATACGCGATCTACCGTAATATGTCCGTAGATGAAGCCTGGGAGAAAATCAAGAACGGCACTCCCTACGTTATACGTTTCCGCTCGATAGGTGACGGTGAGAAAGAAGTCGTTCTGCATGACCTTATCAGAGGCGACATTACTTTCAAGATGAACGAGATGGATATTGTCATTATGAAGAATGACGGTCTGCCGACTTATCATTTTGCTCACGCGGTGGACGATCATCTCATGCATACCACACACGTTATACGTTCGGATGAATGGGTAAGCTCGGCACCGATACACCTTGAACTTTTCGAGACACTCGGATTCAAGCTGCCCAATTACTGCCACTACTCCCCCATGCTCAAAGAGGATGACGGCAAAAAGCGCAAGATCAGCAAGAGAAAGGATCCCGAAGCTGCTGTATCATATTACCACGAGGCAGGCATCCCCAACAAGGCTGTTGAGGAATACCTCATGGGCGTTGCCAACTCGGGATTTGAAGAGTGGAGAGCCGAGAATCCTGACAAGGATATCTATGAGTTCCCCTTCAGCCTCAGCAAGATGAGCATCAGCGGTGCGCTGTTCGATATGGACAAGCTGCGCGATATCTCCAAGGATACAGTCTGCCGCATGGACGCAAAGGACGTTTACGGTCAGTGGCTCAGCTGGTGTGAGCAGTACAGCGAAGAGTATGCTTCCCTGCTGAAAAAATATCCCGAGAGATCGGTGGCTGCACTTAACGTCGGCAGAGGCGGTGCAAAGCCGAGGCGCGATATCGAAGCCTGGAGACAGGCCTGCGATTTCATGAGTTTCTATTATGACGAGACTTTCAAAGTCGAGGATGATATGAACGAACAGGCTGACGAGACTACCCGCAAGGAATTCTTTGCGAAGTACCTTGCATCATACGATCACAGCGATGACTCGGCAGCATGGTTCGACAAGGTAAAGGCTATAACCGCAGAGCTTGGTTTTGCCGTAAAGCCCAAGGACTACAAAAAGGATCCCGATTCCTACAAGGGCAGCATCGTTCATATCACAAATATGCTGCGTATTGCTCTCACGGGCAGAGCCAATGCGCCCGACATCCACGAGGTGAGCCACGTTCTCGGCGAAGAGATCGTAAGGGCAAGGCTTGAAAAGTGGGCGTAACGAATACAGTCCAAATAATTGTACTCATTTACAATATAACAGAAAAGAGTGGATCATAATGGCAAAAAACAACGAGGGCGGAAAGCCCTTTGAGATACCCCGTCCCGAATTTCCGAAGAGAGCCATAGTAACAGGCGGTATGCCCTACGGCAACAAGGAGCTTCATTTCGGACACGTTGGCGGTATGTTCGTGTTTGCTGATACTTTTGCACGTTTCCTGCGTGACAGGATCGGCAGCGAGAATGTGATATTCGTAGGCGGCACCGACTGCTACGGCTCCCCTATTGCAGAGGGCTGGAGAAAGAAAGTCGAAGCAGGCGAGTTCAGCGGCACCCTGACAGAATTCGTTCAGCACAATCACGACAAGCAGGAGGAGACTCTGAATGCTTACGGTATATCTCCCAACCTGTTTGCAGCTTCCGGACTCGGACGTTCAAAGGAAGTCCATGCAGAATTCACCGATGAGTTCCTGCGCTCCCTTTATGAGAAGGGTCAGCTTGAAAAGATCTCCACCATGCAGTTCTACGATGAAAAGGCAGGTATGTTCCTCAACGGCCGTCAGGTAATAGGCAAATGCCCTGTTGAGGGTTGTCAGTCGGAGAAAGGCTATGCCGATGAGTGCGATCTCGGACACCAGTATATGCCCGAAGATCTGGTTGACCCGGTCAGCACACTTACAGGCGAAAAGCCTACTATGAGACCTGTAACAAACTGGTATTTCAAGCTCTGCGATTATGAAAAACTTTTGCAGGACTGGGTCGCTGATATGCAGAAACGCAAGGACATCCGTCCCGTGGTATGGAAGACCATCTCGGAATTCCTGAAGCCGCCTGTGATCTACGTAAAGCGTGAGTTCCAGGAGAAGTACGATGAGATAAAAGCTTCAATGCCCAGGCACGAATACCTTGAGGAACCCAAGAAGCCTTCATTCACCATCAGTTTTGAGAAACTGGCTGACTGTGAGGAAGCAAGCCGCATCCTTGCGAAGAACGGCATACGTTTCCGTACAGGCAAGAAGCTGGTACCTTTCAGACTGACAGGAAACATCGAGTGGGGCGTTCCCGCTCCCGATTTTGATAACAGCGGCGAAAATCTCACGGTATGGGTATGGCCGGAATCCCTCTGGGCACCTATCTCGTTCACACAGACCTATCTTGAAAAGATCGGTCACGACAAGGCCGAGTGGAAGAACTACTGGTGCAGCAAGGAGTCCACGGTATATCAGTTCATCGGACAGGACAACATCTACTTCTACGGAATCGCCGAGCCCGCAATGTGGATGGCTCAGCAGGCAGCTGCGGAGAAATCGGCAGATATACCCGAAGGCGAACTGACGATGCCTGTCATCGTGGCTAACCATCATATACTGTTCCTTGACAAGAAAGCATCAAGTTCGGGTGCGGTAAAACCTCCGATGGCTGCCGATCTGCTCAACTACTACACCCCCGAACAGCTGCGTATGCACTGGCTCGGACTGGCTCTCGGTCAGCGTTCCGTAAGCTTCATGCCGAAGCCGTACAATCCCGATGCCAAGCCCGAAGATGCAGATCCCGTTGTAAAGGAAGGCTCGCTGCTGACAAATGTTTACAACCGTATCATCAGAACGGCATTCTATACAACTCAGAAAGAGCTTGACGGCGTGCTCCCCTGCTGCGAACCCGATGAGGCTCTCAAAGCAGAAGCAAAGAAGGCTGTGCTCGAATACGAAAGGCATATGTCCAAGTTCAACTTCCATCAGTGTACCTACGTGCTTGACAGCTATATAAGGAACGGATCGAAGTATATGTCCAAGGTGCTCAACGGAGAGGAGAAGCCCCGCGAAGAGCTTGAACAGGCACTCGCAAATGTGTTCTATATCATCAGGATTGCCGCTGTACTGCTTCACCCGATGGCTCCTTTCGGAACCGAGAAGCTGAAAGAGTATATGCAGGTGGATGATAAGATCTGGTCATGGGACAATATACTTGAACCCTTCTCTTTCTTCACGGGTGAGGGTCACAAGCTGAAATTCCTGCCCCCGAGAACAGACTTCTTTGCAAGACACGAGAGCCAGTTCGGTCAGGAATAATAACAGTACAAAATTCAGGACAGTTCCAATGAACTGTCCTGCGTATTATATAAAGGAGAACAAGTGATGCTGCGACTTAACTTCTCGGTGCAGTGAACGGGATAACGTCCGCACCGAGTAATCATGGTTATCCTCAGACTGCACCTTACGGATTAAACGAAAAAGATCAAAAGGAGTAGTTATCATGAACAAGAACGAATTATACAAATACTGGAAGTCGGAAGAAGAAAAAGCTCACATCATCGGCTGGGATTTCAGTTATATCGAGGGGCGATTTGATTCGGAAGAAAACGATCTTCCCTGGAACTACAAAGATGCGGTAAACAAGTACCGCAAGGATACCGACAAACTTCTCGATATCGACACGGGCGGCGGAGAGTTCCTGCTCTCCCTCGGGCATCCCAATGACCTCACATACGCCACCGAGAACTATCCCCCGAATGTGCAGCTCTGCCGTGAGAAATTCTCCGGACTCGGGATAGGCTTCGAGGATGTGGGAGATTATTCTCATATGCCGTACCCTGATGAGAATTTTGACATCGTTATTAACCGTCACGGTGAATACGATCCGAAAGAGATATTCAGGATACTGAAAAAGGGCGGCATCTTCATCACTCAGCAGGTGGGAGAGGGCAATGACCGCGAGCTCGTTGAATTGCTCCTGCCCGATGCTGTGCCGCAGTTCGGCGGACATGATCTTGCCAACAACGTCAGGAAATTCAAAGACGCAGGCTTCAGGATACTCGAACAGGGTGAGGCTTTCAGACCGATAAGGTTTTTCGAGGTCGGTGCTCTCGTCTGGTTTGCAAGGATAATCGAGTGGGAGTTCGTGGGATTTTCCGTTGACAAGTGCTTTGAGAATCTGCTCAGAGCCGAGGAGATCATAGGCGAAAAAGGCTTCGTCGAGGGTACGGTACACAGATTTTTCATTGCCGCAGAAAAATGAAAAAATATTTTTTAAGTTTAAAGTTAATTTAAGCTAAAGGGGTTATACTATATTACAGAGACGGCCGCAAGGGTGATCGGATCAAAAATCCCCCTTGCTTGAGCGGAGATTTTTTCTCCCCTTTTTCTTCGCTGACGCCGCAAGATGTTTTCACGCCGCACCTATGGTTCGGCGTTCTTTTTTTGCCCATCTGCGCCCGATGCGCTTCTAAGGTGATGATAAGGTGTTGACTTTGTTACAATTTGGATAAATATTTATCTTTTTAAGCTTTGGTTCTTGACAAGGTATAAAATGGGTGCTATAATCAAATCAAAGACAACACGTCTGTTGATTTGACTTAAAGAAAGACAGGAGCAAAAATGAGCGCAAAAGAAAAGATAAAGAAAAAAGGCACACAGATAAAAGATGCTGCTCAGAAAGGATGTTCAGCGGTTACTTCGGTTGCAATGAAGGTCCTGCGAAGAGTGCTGCCGTAAAAAACACATTACAAAAGGAGCTGTTTGTGCAACAGCTCCTTTTTTTGCTATCTGTTATTTGAAAAGCATACGGAAATAATTGTACAGATGAGGTTTGACCGTTGTCTGATCGTGACCTGTTTTTTCAAGTACGTGCTGAAGATACTCAACGCCGTTATCGGTGAAGATCTTTCGGTAGCTCTCGGGTGCAGTAGTGACTACGGGGTCGGAATTGGATGATGAAATAAACAGCACATAAGGCTTGTCCCCGTCAAACTTCATCTGCTCGGGTTTGAGCTGACCGGGGTGCTTCATGTATTTGTCCTGAGTTTCCACTATACCCGGTGCAGGACAGGCTGCACCTACATATCCGAACAGTTCGGGATGTGTTATTCCGATGAACAGCGATTCCCTGCCGCCCATAGAGAAGCCTGTGATCGCGGTGTTCTCTCTGCCTGCGGCAATGGAGAAGTTCTTTTCTATAAATGGCATTATATCGGTAGTAAGATCATTTACGAAGTTGTCATAGCCGAGGCAGGTCTCGGGATCCATTTTCTTCGCAACAGGCTCATCCTTGGAGCAGTATAGATACGGCGAGACTACGATCATCTCCTTGGCATCACCGCTCTTTTGAAGATTGGTCAGTATCTCACTGACGTTCCACATAGACTCGGTCATGCTTTTGCTGTTGCCGAAAAATCCGTGGAGAAGATAAAGCACGGGATATTTTTTATCCTCCGAGTACCCCTCGGGAAGCATAACGTACAGATCGGTATCTCTGCCGGCAGTATTGGAATAATAGGTGTACTTTTTCCAGCCGGGATAGGAGACGCCCTCCTGCTTGCTGTCATAACCGTCGGGCGGAAAATCGACTATCTTATCCTTGAACTGTGCGCTGTAAGCCGCTGCATCCTTTGCTGCTGCGGATGAGGTATCTCCGCTGCCGCAGGCAGTGCAGAAAAGCATAATGGCAGCAGAAAACAGAGCTGCTGCGGTTTTTGTATGTTTCATAATATCTCCTCCGAATTCCTGAGATTTGTCATGTATATTATATCACTCTGCGAGGTTTTTCTCAATCTCAAACCATGCCGACTTATGACCAATTATTGCGGTCTTGACACAGTGAGAATTGCAAAAGATCAAATCTGATGGCGGGTCTCTGATGAAAACTTTTTGTGAATTGCTCCCGTGAAAAAGAAGCGCACCCTCAAAGCCCCTTAAACAGACGGTTTGCAGGTCTCGGAACAAAACTGTCAAAATGAAAGTTTTTTTGATTATCACTTGCAATTTGTGCCGAAATATGTTATCTTATAAGGTAGGGATTTTTTAAAGAGTCTTTGAAAACACAAGTGTGCAAAAGCTGAACAGGAGGATTTTTGTATGCCAAAGAAACAGGATATCAACAAGATCATGATCATCGGTTCGGGTCCTATCATTATCGGTCAGGCCTGCGAGTTTGACTATTCGGGTACTCAGGCCTGCAAGGCACTGAGAAAACTCGGCTATGAGATCGTTCTCGTGAACTCGAACCCCGCAACCATCATGACAGACCCCGATGTTGCAGACATCACATATATCGAGCCTCTCAACCTTGACAGGCTTACCCAGATAATCGACAAGGAGCGCCCCGATGCTCTGCTGCCGAACCTCGGCGGACAGTCGGGACTCAACCTCTGCTCGGAGCTTGACAAGGCAGGCGTGCTCAAGAAGTACGGCGTTCAGGTAATTGGCGTTCAGGTTGACGCTATCGAGCGCGGCGAGGACAGAATCGAATTCAAGAATGCTATGAAAGCTCTCGGCATAGGAATGCCCAAGAGCCAGGTCGCATATTCGGTAGATGAAGCTGTAAAGATCGCAGAAGAACTGAAATATCCTGTTGTACTGCGTCCTGCTTACACCATGGGCGGCGCAGGCGGCGGTATGGTATATAACGTTGACGAACTGAAAGTCGTTTGCGCAAGAGGTCTTCAGGCTTCTCTCGTGGGACAGGTCCTCGTTGAAGAGTGCATCTTCGGCTGGGAAGAGCTTGAACTCGAAGTCGTAAGAGATGCCGCAAACAACAAGATCACCGTTTGCTTTATCGAGAATATCGACCCCATCGGTGTTCATACAGGTGACTCCTTCTGCTCTGCTCCTATGCTGACTATCCCCGAGGACGTTCAGAAAGAACTCCAGGAGATGTCCTACAGGATCATCGAGTCCATCGAAGTTATCGGCGGATGCAACTGCCAGTTTGCAAGAGACCCCGAGACAGGCAGGATCGTTGTTATCGAGATCAATCCCCGTACCTCCCGTTCGTCAGCACTTGCTTCAAAGGCTACAGGATTCCCGATCGCACTCGTATCGGCTATGCTCGCCTGCGGTCTGACTCTCGATGAGATCCCCTGCGGCAAGTACGGCACTCTTGACAAGTATGTTCCCGACGGTGATTATGTAGTTATCAAGTTTGCAAGATGGGCATTTGAAAAATTCAAGGGCGCTGAGGATCACCTCGGTACTCAGATGAGGGCTGTCGGTGAGGTAATGAGCATCGGCAAGACCTATAAAGAAGCTTTCCAGAAAGCTATCCGTTCTCTTGAAAAGGACCGCTACGGTCTCGGCTTTGCAAAGAACTTCCACGATCTCTCCAAGGAAGAGCTTCTCAATCAGCTCCGCTATCCTACCAGCGAGAGACAGTTCGTTATGTACGAGGCTCTGAGAAAGGGCGCTACAGTTGAAGAACTCTGGGAGCTCACAAAGATCAAGCACTGGTTCATCGAGCAGATGAAAGAACTCGTTGACGAAGAAGAAGCTCTGCTGAAAAACAAGGGAGCTGTTCCCTCCAAGGACGTTCTCAGACAGGCTAAGCTTGACGGTTTCTCTGACAGATACCTGAGCTCTTTGCTTGAGGTAACTGAGGAAGAAGTAAGAAATGCACGTATCGGCTTCGGTATCAAGGAAGCATGGGAAGGCGTTCACGTAAGCGGCACCAAGGATGCAGCTTACTACTACTCCACCTATCACCTTGATGAGGACAAGAGTCCCTGCAATACCGATAAGCCCAAGATCATGATCTTAGGCGGCGGCCCCAACCGTATCGGTCAGGGTATCGAGTTCGACTACTGCTGCGTACACGCTGCACTTGCACTCAAAAAACTCGGCTTTGAGTCCATCATCGTTAACTGCAACCCCGAGACTGTTTCCACAGACTACGATACATCCGACAAGCTCTATTTCGAGCCTCTTACCCTTGAAGATGTTCTCTCCATCCACGAAAAGGAGAAGCCCGTGGGCGTTATCGCTCAGTTCGGCGGTCAGACTCCTCTGAACCTTGCAAATGACCTCAAAAAATACGGCGTGAACATCCTCGGTACTACTCCCGAGACTATCGACCTTGCTGAGGACAGAGATCACTTCCGTGCTATGATGGATAAGCTGGGTATCCCGATGCCTGAGTCCGGAATGGCAGTAAATGTTGACGAGGCTCTTGAGATCGCCAACAGAATAGGCTACCCCGTAATGGTTCGTCCTTCCTACGTTCTCGGCGGCAGAGGCATGGAAATCGTTCACGATGACGAAATGATGAAGGTCTATATGTCCGCAGCAGTCGGCGTAACTCCCGACAGACCTATCCTTATCGACCGCTTCCTCAACCACGCTACAGAGTGCGAGGCTGACGCTATCTCCGACGGTGAGAACTGCTTCGTTCCCGCTGTTATGGAGCACATCGAGCTCGCAGGCGTACACTCCGGCGACTCGGCTTGCATACTCCCCTCCAAGAACCTGACAGAAAAGCAGGTAGCTACCATCAAGGAGTACACCAAGAAGATCGCAGTTGAGATGAACGTTAAGGGTCTTATGAATATGCAGTACGCTATCGAGGGCGACACCGTCTATGTGCTGGAGGCTAACCCCCGTGCATCAAGAACTGTTCCTCTGGTATCGAAGGTATGCAGCATAAACATGGTCAAGATCGCTACCGAGATCATTACTTCCGAGATCACAGGCAAGCCTTCTCCCGTTCCTTCTCTCAGGGACAAGAAGATCGGCCACTACGGTGTCAAGGAAGCTGTATTCCCCTTCAATATGTTCCAGGAAGTTGACCCTGTTCTCGGACCCGAGATGAGATCCACAGGTGAAGTTCTCGGTATCAGCCCCAGCTTCGGTGAGGCTTACTACAAGGCTCAGGAAGCTACTCAGATCAGACTTCCCCAGGAAGGAACCGTACTTCTCAGCGTAAACGACAGAGACAAGCCTGAACTGCTTGAGATCGCTCAGGCTTTCAACGAGCTTGGATTCAAGATCATCGCTACAGGCAAGAGCTTTGAGATGATAAAGAATGCAGGTATCCCCGTGAAGAAGATCTTCAAGATCTATGAGGGCAGACCCAATATCGCTGACGAGATCGCTAACGGCGAGATCCAGCTTATCATCAATACTCCTGCAGGAAAGACCAGCGTTCACGATGACAGCTATATCCGTAAGGCTGCCATCAAGCACAGAGTACCTTATATCACCACAATGGCTGCTGCCAAGGCAAGTGCTGAAGGTATAAAGGCTATCAAGCAGAACACACACTTCGGTGTTAAGTCGCTTCAGGCTCATCACGCTGATATCAGCGAGATCTGATAACGGAAAAACACAACATAAATATGAAAGGCACTGTCATCGGGAAACCGACTGCAGTGCCTTTGTTGTTATGGGAAAAAATCAGATCAGCTGATCTTCAGGGAGCCGAGAACTGCTTTGGTCTCTGCGCTGTCGAAACCGAAGCCGCAGCTCGATACTCTGATGTTCTTGCCGTTTACGGTAGCGTAAAGCTCAAAGCCCTTGCTTAATTCGTTGCCGTATTCAAAGCCGTTCCACTCGATATCACCGATCTTGGTTGCAGGGATATCTTTCTGATTGAGAGTGTAAGTTTTCTTGTTGTACTCGTACTGCTTCTTTGAAACTTCCTCGCTCTCGTTCTTGAGATCAAAGTAGGAGAAATCGGACTTCTTTACGGAGCAGTAGTTCTCGTCATTGTCATCAAGAGCATCGCCCTGTCTGAGAGTCCAACCCTCGGGAACGAGGACAGTATAAACGCCCCATGTCTTGGTCTCGCCTGTGATCTCCTTGGTCTCCTCGGAGTTCTCTTCTGAGCTTTCATCAACTGTAACAGCCTCGGAATCATCGTTGTTGTTTTTCTTCTCGGAGCTGTCACTGTCTCCGCAGGAAACAAGGCTCATTGTGAGAGATGCAGCCATGAGCAGGGCTGCAGCCTTTGCCAGAATACTATTTTTCATCTTTCTTACCTCCATAAGTTATATTGCAAACGGCACGCCGTTCACAAGTATATTATATGCTAACATTACCTATTTGTCAAGTATTTGCCGATAATGTCGGATATGTACTGTGTAGATAATCTACAAATAGAAAAGTCTGATTTTATTTAAGTTTCACAAACTTTGAACTGTACCCCTCAGATATTTTTAGTTCATACAATCGTAAATAATTATTTACTTTTGTGTGATATAGTTTTATTGTATATACTCAGCATTTTTGGAAGCGATAAGCATGAACCTGATGACAGGCGAGGACTTTGTCCGAGCCGTTTCGGTAATAAAAAAAGGAGGAGAAGAATTGGGAAGAAAATGGGTATTTAAAAACACGGTGGCAGCATTCCTGTCAATTATAATGGTGCTCACCTGCCTGCCGTTTGACCTTGTGGCGAACGCAAGCGAGTACCGCGGCGAGTGCTGTTACTGCGGAGGTGCCGTCTATGAGAGCATGGAATGCAAGTGCGGCTTCGACGACATACACCACTGCGAGGACTTCGACTGCTACATGGAAAACCACTGCATGGGCTGCGGAAACGGTGTCGGCCAGGAATTGGGTATGCTGACCGGTGCCGAGGACGGCTGGTGCCCTATTGGCGGTCAGGGTTCCCACTGCGTAGGCTGCCTTATGGATGAAGAAGGTTTCAAGGTGTGCCCTATGTGCGGCGAGGAATACTGTCCGATTTGCCAAGGCATAAGCTTTGAGGACTACGGCTGCGAAACCTGCTACGGCTGTATGAACTGCTGGAGACACTGCCCTGAATGCGGCGCCTGCGATCAGGAAGTCGAATACTGCGATGAGTGTCAGCTCTGCATAAACTGCTGTCTCGATCAGGATCTCCACTGCGAGAACTGCGAGGCTTGCTTTGCAAGCAACGAATACTGCCCTATCTGCGGTTATTGCGATAACTGCATCGACGGCTGGCACTGCGAGAAATGCGGATACTGCCATGACGGCGACACAGATGCCATCTGCGAAATCTGCGGTTACTGCACAGCCTGCCCCGACTATGCACACTGCCCCGATTGTGACAGATGCTTCGAGGAGATCGACAAGTGCGATACCTGCGGCAGATGCGTTGAATGCTGCGAGGCTGACGCTTACTCCATGGGCTGCGACTGCGGCGACTGGGTATGCGTTGAAGACATGAATTTCAGCGAGCACATGGCGGAGTTCCACCAGGATGCGACTCACACCATGAAGGCTTCAAACACCTGGTCATTCGATCAGACCAATCACTGGAGAGCCTGCCAGAGATGCGGTGATCCTAAGCACTACTCCAGTATGGGCGTACACAATTACAATAGCAACGGCATCTGTTCCGTCTGCGGATATGTCAACAACGGCGGATACATAATCCTTGAACAGCCGAAAAGCGTTTCAGTCAAGACCTCTGCCTCTACTGCTGAGGTAGGCTCGAATGATCCCAGAAGCATGAAGAAGAATACAGCCACCTTCCATGTAAAGGGATACTGCGACAATCCCACAAAGGCAAAGCAGATGTACTATCACTGGCAGATCACCTTTGACGGCGGAAAGAACGTTTATAGCTTTTTTGATGACAGAGAGGGCGATACAGCCTGGGGTATCCATACTGATACTCTTGTCTACGGAATAGACACCGACCTCTGCAAGTATATCGGCAACAATTACTGTGCCGTGAGATGTCACATCACTGACAGACCTTACGGTTCATCCGATCCCAAGTTCGATGTCTACACCGACTGGGCAAAGATAACCCCTCAGCACAATTACCAGCTTGAGCAGGACGGCGCGGCAGGTCACTACTGGAGATGTCTCGGTGAAGAATGCGACCAGCGTAAAACACTCGATAAGAAGACTCTCTTCAATCATACTTACGCTGATTGGGAAAAAAATGACGCCGGACTGTACACATACTGCACCGTCTGCGGATATGAAAAGGAAGTTCCCGAACATACACACTATTACGATCAGCTGACCATCGAAAGATATAAGACCGATCTTAATGACTTCGTTGAGGAATATGCCAGCGATAAAGAAGGAAAATACCAGTACCGTTCCGAGTCGAACAAAAACATCTACTTCGGTGCAAACAGGTATTACCACTGGGGCACCTGCGGACAGTACGGCTGCGAGCATCCCATTACCGAAGCCCACGATTGGAAGTACAACACGGATGTGACGGATACTCCCGCTATCGGAAACGATCCTGTTATCTACCGTATCTGCAAGGAATGCGGCTATGAGGACACTTCAAGCGAAGACGGCACATGGACCAACGGTTCTCATCTTATTATCTACGAAAACTGCAGCGGCAACAAAACTATTGCCAAGTATAATGAAATAGTTACCCTTTCAAGAATGAAGATCGAAGGTAAGAAGTTCGATCACTGGGTCATCGAGTATGAAGACGGTAAAGTGATCCTTGGAAAGAAAATAAGGCGTACTTACGTAGACTCTTCCAAACCGGACAGCACTAACTACTCAGATGAGGCAAAGGCACTTATCGCCAAAGATCAGTTCAGGGTAGTTATGACCGATAAGCATAAATGGTTCGCCACAGCTGTAATGGTCAAATGTGATCACTCAAATTATTCTACCGGAGTCGGAAAGTGCTCTGCGACCTGCACACGTTTCGGTTATTCGGGCGATAAGGTCTGCAACGACTGCGGAAAGATACTCGAATACGGCACTCAGTCATTGCCTCTGGGACACGGCGAGCTCATCCCTGCCGTGGAAGATGTCTATATGTATAAAACAAGAAACGGTCTGATCACTGATGAGATAATGATTTATCCCAACGGCGAACCGATGTACGAGATCCGTATGGCTTGTGAGGGCGACTGCCAGCACTACGGCTATACGGGAGATATGGTCTGCGAGAAATGCGGAGAAGTAGTCGAGCACGGAAAGAAAGTAAAGGGCGACCATAAGCTGCGTACCGCTTCTACGCCAAAATACTCCTGCAAGAATGACGGCAAGGATGCCACACTGCTCTCCTGGTGTACTGTTCCAAATTGCGATTATCAGCATTATATTCACCTCGGACAGGTGCATGCTCCCGAAAACGTCGAAACTATTAACGTTATCACAGCAGGATGCACCACTAAGGGCTATACAGGCGATTTTTACTGCAAGGTGTGCGATAAGGTATTTGAAACAGGCAAGGAGACACTCCCTGTGGGTCACAGATGGACAACGACAGTCATCACAGCTGCAACGGCAGATCACGAAGGTAAGATCAAAAAGTACTGCCCGTTCTGCAAAATGGAGAAGATACTGACCACTCCTAAGCTTGAAACACATCTTACCTTTAACTTTGATGCTCCTTCCGACTACAAAGCCAAGACCGTGAATATCACAGGACTTGACACATCAAAATTCAAGGTCGAGCCGATAGAGATGTTCGGTATATTCTTCACCGACAGCTCCGCCTCTCATAAAGTGACTTCACCGTTCACCATAGGCAATACTTACTATGTTATGCTCTGGGTAATCGGTCAGAACAATAACGAGATCACGGCGAATGCGACAGCTACCATAAACGGTAAGGAGTACACCGTCAACAGCACCTCGGCCTGGGGTAAATACTTTGTTGTTCCGTTCACTGCACGGGGTAAGATCCTTGTAGGTGACCTGAACGGAGACGGCAAGATCTCTGCGGACGATGCGATCATCGCAGCGAGACTGGCAGCCGGTTACGGAGACTATGCTTCACGCTACAGCTCCGATGCTGCCGACATGAACCGTGACGGAAAAGTCACAGCGGATGATGCGATAATAATCGCACGGTATGCAGCAGGCTACGGCAACTACAGAGATATTTATACCAACTACATATGATCAAAGAACGTCCCCTTTCGGGGACGTTTTTTGTTGACATTTTTTATCATATATGATATAATTCTTTTGTATTTTATTTGTTTGTTCTCTGACTTTTTACTGGAGGAATGATCATGCTGAAAAAAAAGCTTATCTCGATAACATCAGCCATAGTTCTTGTGCTGAGTCTGTTCACTCTCCTGCCGGAGGGTGCGCTCAAGGCTGAGGCAGCATCAAAGCTCAACATCAGAACGAGCTTCGACATAACAACCGGAAAGCTCACTATCACCTGGGACCGCTACAACAGCACCTGCGGTTATACTATACACTATTATAACGAAGCGGCAGAAGGCCCCAACCAAGGACAGTTCCTTGAAATGCCCGACTTGAGTCCCTCTTCCCAATCTCTGAACGGTCCGACTTCCTTCACAACAAGTGATTATTTCGGACAGGCATACGGCAACGGCGGAAAGAAATACAAGATCCTGATCGTGTGCGCAGACAACACAACCGAATATTACAGAGAGTTCAGTCCTGCATTTGAAACCGGTACAACAATCCTGCCTGCTCCGCAGGGCCCCACGCTCTGCGAAAACGGTCTGGTCTTCTGGAACGATGACTGGGATAAATTCACAGAGCTGAGTCTGTACAACTATACGACAAACAACCGTGTAGCCGCTTCGACAACACAGTATAATCATACCCAATATCTGATAGAGGATATGACACCAGGCGGATATTATTATGCCACGATACAGAATGTCGCACGAGGAAACTACCAGTACAGATACAGTAAAACAGTCACAACGAATGTTGCGCAATACAAGGGAAAGACCGATGTCCTGGGTTCGTACTGGGAAGGAACAAATCTTTGTTGGGTAAGATATCCCGGTGCTGTCAGCTATACTATGAAAATACAGACCGCAACAAACGGAGATAATTATACAACGGTTGCCTCGAATATCCCCTCCGAAATCTCGGCTGATTACAGAAGCTTAGCTGTGGTCAAAATGGATATGAAAGAACATATAAATAAGTTTGACCCCGGGGTCAAGATCAGGGTCGTGATAACAGCTATCGACGGAAACGGAAACGCGATCTCAAACGCCACAACTACTGCACCGACAACCTACAAGTGGCTTGTGGGTGATGTGAACCGGGACGGTTCGATCACAGCAGATGACGGTATCATCGTAGCCAGATATGCCGCAAACTACGGCGACTACAGGAGCAGGTATTTAAAGAACCTCTGCGATATGAACCGTGACGGCGCTGTCACCGCCGACGATGCGATAATAATAGCACGGTATGCGGCAAATTACGGTGATTACCGCACTCGCTATACCAAATATGTCTGATTGCCCGACGCTCCCCAAAAGGGAGCGTTTTGTTTTGTACGAAAGATATGATTATTGACTTTCTTGAAAGGTTATGATATACTTGTTTTAATATTTTGTATCTTGCACGAAGAAGGAGGATAAATATGATACGAAAACGCCTTGTATCCATGCTCTCAGCAATAATGCTCGTGATGAGTCTGGTCACTCTTCTGCCTGACGGAGCTGTCAGGGCAAGTGCCGAAAAAAGCCTGAACATCAGGGTGAGCTACAACGCCGAAAAGGGACAGATCCACCTTGAGTGGGATGCATATGCTGATGACGTGGGTTATACCATTGACTTTTTCAACGACTATGCCTCGGGACCGAATGCCGGTCAGATGCTGCCTATGGAAGGCACCAACGGCGGATCTGTTAAGGTCGGAGGAGCGCCCGAGTTCACCACCGTCGAGGGTTTCGGAGCACTGTACGGCAACGGCGGTATGAATTATCAGGTTCGTATCAAAGCAGTAAATTTGAACGGAGTCCTTCACGAGGAGTTCAGCGAAGTCTTCCGAACAGGGGTACCGATACTCTCCGCACCGAAGAACGTGTCGTTTTATAGTAACGGACTGATCACATGGGAGCGTGAGCATAACGCTTGGGCTGTGGTCAATATCTATGATCAGGAATCAGGAGAAAGAGTTATTCATGCTGAGACACCGGGTCATTACTACGATGATATCAGTTACTCCGATAAAGTGCAGACCGGGAAGAGCTATTATGCCTCTGTCAAACTGATGATTGGCAGACCTGATTATTCTTACCGTCAGAGCGAGACCGTGTACTCCAATGCGGCGGTCTATGAAAACCCTACGGGCATTCTCGGTCTCGGCTGGGACGGTTGGAATGTACACTGGGCAAGGTACCCTAAATGCAGATATTACCGCGTTGCGCTCCAGAAGCAGGATCCGGGCGGCGGATTTACCGATGTTGAGGTAATGCAGGTCTATAAAGGCGCCAGCACAGAAGATAACAGCACTATCATAGAAAAGGATATGTTCCCTTATATCGAAAAATACGGCAGCGGAGTCTATAGAGTGGTGATCTGGTCGCTGAATTCGTTTCAGGGCGATCAGGTTTCGTATACTACAGTTACAGATGAAGTCACATACACAGAACCGCCGTCCAAGCTTGTGGGTGATATAAATACTGACGGTTCCATCACTGCCGATGACGCGATCATTGCAGCAAGACTTGCAGCAGGTTACGGTGACTACTCCGCACGCTATGACTCCGACATTGCAGATATGAACCGTGACGGAAAAGTCACAGCGGATGATGCGATAATAATAGCACGGTATGCGGCTGATTACGGCAACTACAAGGATATCTACACCAGATACATATGATGAAAAGCATCAATTCAAGACAGATACCCATATCAAAGTTTTGCCCCGAAGCGTTTTTGAACGCTTCGGGGCATTGTTTATAGGAAATTATACATATGACACCGTGAGAGGTGATACGCATCAGGAACCTGTACCGTTATATTTTGATGCACCGTACATCCACAGCTTATAGGCAAGATAGAAGAACACGGCGCTTATCAGAGGCGAAAGCCACGACAGAACAGATATCTCCGACGGTCTCAGTACCATAATGCCGGGATAGAACGCGATGAAAGCTATGGGGATGATGTAGGTGAAGATAAAACGGAACACGGGTGAGAATATCGTGATCGGGTACTTGGCGTAGTCTTTGAAACGCAGGGCGAGATCGAGGACATAGAAGGAGTTCTCGATCCAGAAGCAGGATGCTGCGCCCGCTGTCTGCAAGGCTGCCATAACAAGAGATGCTCCTGCGAGAAATACGATCAGTTTGAGTATCGCCAAGGGTGTGACTGCAAGTCCCAGCTTTGCCCAGGAATAAGCCACTGTTCCGATGCCGAAGGCAAGCTGTCCGAGGCCTTTGATATCGAAGATCTCAGACTCGTAATAGAAGAACAGGTTTATGGGGCGGAAGCAGTATTTGATGAAGTCGCCCGAATAGACCTGCTGACGCAGGTTCCAGTTGTTATCCAGCATACACTGGGTGGGGGTGATAGATATAAGTGAGAAACCGTAGAGAAACAGCATCTCGTAATAACTGTAGCCGCTTATTGTCGGGAAGTTTCTGAAAAGAATCCAGAAGCTGACGAAGCCTGCTATATTGGTGAATATCATGCCGATAGTTGAAATAATGAAATCGGCACGGTAACTCATCTTGCTTTTAAGATCCTGCGCAAGTATCTTGAAATAGATGCGCAGATAAAAGCGAAGTCCTTTTCTTTTCATTTTCTTTTGTCTCCTTTTGCGGGGGCTGTATCAGAAGCCGTTATAATGTATACGCTCTGACAGGTCTGTTTCTTTCTGTTTTACAGTCTTCACATCTTTCTTTGGTACGCCTATGCCGATGAAGCAGGGCATGACGTATTCTTTTGGGAAGCCGAGGACCTTTCCTGCATGCTCCGCCTCATCACCGAGGGGTATGCGCAGATTGCAGCCCAGACCCTCTGCTGTAGCTGCAAGGAAGATGTTCTCTATGCAGCACCATACAGAAGCAAGGCCGTTGAGGTGCGAGATATTGTCGGGGTGAAGAATGTCCACACCCTTTGCACGGAACAAGGGCACTATTATGGCGTCCGCATCGAAGAGCATTCTATACTGCTTGGGTACGGCGCTGCGGTAACACTCCTGCTGCACCTTATCGCTGAGATCCCAGTCCCTGATAAGAGCATCCATATCCTCATCGGAAATTCCCTTGGGTATGGGTTCCAGCAGTTTAGCAGCTTTAGCCTTGTCCTTTACTACAATGAAATGCCAGTCACGCATATGGTCATTGGTGGGTGCCTTGAATGCGGCGGATATCACCCTGGTCAGAGTCTCTTCGGGTATCGGGGTGTTTTCAAAGTCACGAATCGTTCTTCTTTTTTCTATTGCTTCATAAACTTCCATGATTACCTCCTAAATCTTTATCAGCCGCCGTTGACGGTTATCTGTCTGAGTGAACGCTTCCAGAAAATACAGCCTATGACTGTCATACCCAGCGCCCACATAAGCTGTATGCCTATGGTAGGAAGCACATCCCCCGGTGACGGATCGGCTTTCAGGAGGATAGACAGAGGGGCGTTGTAGATCGACTGGAAAGGCAGGACGTCAATAATCTTCCGCAGACCTTCGGGGAAGAATGCAAGGGGGATAGTCGCGCCCGAAAGGAGCAGCACGATGACCTGCTTCATAATGTTTATGCCCCATATAGATTCGGTGTAGAGGCATATCGTACCGACGATGAAGTCGATACTGAAATTGATGACCACCGCAAGCGCCACCGAGATCACAAACCAGAACAGGTTGATGCCTATGGGCACAGCGCCGTGTGTAACAGCAGCCACGATGATAAATGTAGGCAGGAACGTTGCGAAGAACTGTATAACAAAGGTCCCCGAATATGACCAGAACAGATAGCTTCTGTAGCTCATCGGTTTGAGCAGGTCGAGGACGATCTTTCCCGACTGGATGTTGCGTCCTATCTCCCAGACGGTGTACATCTCCATGAAGTTGAAAAGTGCAGTTGCCAGAACGAGGTAGATCAGGGTATCGGTGAAAGTCATTCCGTTGACGCTTCCGCCTCCTGCCGAGGCGTAGATCGACTTCCAGAGAAAGTACACCAGAGTCAGATAAAGCAGATTGCCGATGACTATAACAAACATCGCAAGCCTGTACTGAAGTGACTCGATAACTCCTGCACGGGTGAGGGCAAAGTATTTTTTCAGGTTCATCAGCCGACACCTCCCTCGTAGATGCGCTTGATGACTTCCTCGCTGGAGATCTCCTCCAGCTGAACATCCCTGACATTATGAGATGCCTGAAGCTGTGAAAGAACGTTAAGAACTTTCTGCTTATCCTCATTGACAAGGATCGAGATCCAGTTATCGTCCGAGGTGACAGAACAATCGGGAAGCTCGGCGGCTATACTTGCTGCCTGCTCTGCAAGGTCACCCTTTACGCGGACTTTCAAAGTACGGTATGCACCGAAGAACTTCTTGAGATGCTCTATGTCATTATCGTACAGCATCTTGCCGTGATCGATGATGATTATTCTGCGGCAAAGGGCATCAACGTCGCCCATATCGTGTGTGGTAAGTATGACCGTGGTATGTTTCTTCTGATTGAGCTCGTATATAAGCGAGCGGATCTTTGATTTCATCGACACATCGAGACCGATGGTAGGCTCATCGAGGAAGACGATCTTAGGATCGTGGAGAAATGCTGCAAGAATATCGCTGAGAGTCCGCTGTCCGAGGGACATCTGTCTTACAGGCTTATGGAGCAGCGGCTCGATATCCACAAGTGAACGGTAGAGATCAAGCATCTCGTTGTACTGTGCATCAGGGATCATATAGATATCTTTCAGCAGTTTGAAAGACTCGATCAGCGGCAATGCCCACCAGAGCTGAGACCTCTGCCCGAAGACAACGCCGATGTTCTGAGCGTTGCGGGTACGGTTCCTGTAGGGCATACAGCCGTTGACAAGGATCTCGCCCGAAGTGGGTTCGAGCACGCCTGTCATCATTTTGATGGTTGTGGACTTCCCTGCTCCGTTGGGGCCGAGATAACCTACGATCTCGCCCTGAGCGATATCCATGGTGATATCGTCAACGGCACGGACGGTATGGTAACTCCTCGAAATGAGGTCACGGAGACTCCCCTTCAACCCCTCGCGCCTGTCGGCAACACGGAACTCCTTGGTAATGTGTTTGATCTGAATTACGTTTTCCATTTTGCTCTCTTCTTTCTTTTCTTTCTTCTTGTTCTTCTCTTTTTTCTGTTGACTTTTGCGTTTTTGTGTGATATCATTATATTACAACATGAGCATTACGTCAACCGAAATATTGCACACTGTTATAACAAAAAAGAAGGAGATACTATGAAGATACTTTGCAACTGGTACGATCTGGAAGTCAACAGTGACAGAAGTGAAAAGGTAAGATACAGCTATACAGATGTCCCGATAGGCTTTTTTACAGGGCGGCACAGTGCTTACGCAAACAGTTCCATGCCCGCACACTGGCACGAAGATATAGAGCTGTTCGTACCCTATGAGGGTGAAGTTGTATATAACATTAACGGTAATCTGGTTACGGTGAAAGCAGGTGAAGGCATACTTATAAACTCACGTAGGATACACTCTTCAGTGACAGAGGGCTTGCGCGATTGTTATTATAATTTGCTCATTTTCCATCCTATGCTGCTTTGTATGTCAAAGGTGATCGAGCAGCAGCTGGTGCAGCCCATAATTGGCTCGTCCTTTGATTATATCCATCTGAAGAAAGGCACACCGTGGCACGACAATGTTTTCAAATGGTTTTCTGAGATCAGGAACAGGCTCATACTGCGGTATACAAACGAGGCGCTGACTGATCTCCATGTTAAGCCGTCAAGCGAGTTCAAGCCACTTTACAAGACCTCAAAGATCGCTGTGATCGGATTGGTGAATATCATCTGGAGCGAGATAGCCGCAAACATCACTCCCGATGACGTGCCTCACGGCGAGTGCTCTCAGCTATCATCAATGAAGGCTATGATAGCTTACATCGATGCGCACTACACGGAAAAGATCACCCTTGAAGACATTGCCGCGGCAGGGTTCGTGTCAAAGCGCACCTGCGGAAATATGTTCGAGCGTTTTCTGTTTACTCCGCCAATGAAGTACCTTAACGAGTACCGTCTGAAAAAGAGCATCGAACTGCTCAAAGGCACGGATATGAACATAACCGAAATAGGCCTCGCCTGCGGTTTTTCGGGGGCAAGTTACTATGCCGAATCCTTCCGCAGAGAAATGGGCATAAGCCCCAGCGATTACAGAAAGACTCTCAATGCCAACACACGTATACAGGCTGTGCTGAAACTGTAAAAAACGGCTTAAACGCTTCGTGAAAACGGAGCGTTTTTCATTGACATATTTATGGAGATATGATATAATTCAATCAGATGTGACGGCCGGTCAATCTATATCAAAGGGGAGGATTTTCATGATGAAGAAAAGGCTTTTATCTATGTTTTCAGCGATAGCTCTTGTATTGAGTCTGTTCACGCTGCTGCCCGAGGGTGCGCTCAAGGCAGAGGCTGCTACGAACTACGCTCTGTGGATCGCGGGCACGCAGGTAACGAGCGCCAATGCCTCGGATATCCTCGGAAACGGCGAGGCGAGCTTTAACGTATCGAGCAAGACACTGACGCTCAGCAAGGACATTATCGTTACAGACGTTGCTGTCAATGCCTGCATAAGCAGTGAGATCAACGGGCTTATTATCAATGCCGAGAATGATGTTACTCTTAAATCATACGAGCAGGCGATAAAGACCGTAGGTGCCGATCTGAGAGTGACGGGAAAAGGCAAGATCACGGCTGACGTTCCGATGTGCGGCATTTACTGTCACAATGCGAAGGTCACTGTTGCGGATGCGAACTTCGAGACCAAGAACTGCAAGTACGGCATAACAGGTTGTCATGACAGTGAAGAGCTCGTTATCATCCATTCCGCGATAAACGCAGCCGGCTCAGAGTATGCGATCGGTGACTTCATAAACGGCATAACTCTCAAGGGCAGCGAGATCGAAACCTCGGGCGCTTCGATCAAAAAGCACAATACAACTTATTATATCCACGGCTCCGGTTACAACAGCTACATAACTTCCGTATCCATCAAGGCGCTGAAAGAGTACGACATCTCGCTCGGCGGCACTCAGATCACTTTTGAAAACTGTGATAACATCTTTGAGGGGCATCGCGATTACGACGGAAAGGCAAGATTTGATCACGCCACCAAGACGCTCTACCTGAACGATGTCGGCGGAAGCGGAAGAATGGGCTTCATAAACAAAGACTGTGACGGCCTGACTGTCTGTGTTGAGGGAGAGTGCGGTTTTTCTGCCTCAAACGGAGGCGCAGGAGCGCTGATAAGCGCAAATACAACTATCACAGGACCCGGCAAGATCTATTTTATCAGCACAAGATCAGAAACAAGCGGTATAGGTATATCCATATCAGGAGGAGCGACCCTTACTCTTAACGGTGCTGATGTTATCGCAACAGGAACTAAAACAGGCATAAGGGGCTCGACCCGTACAAAGGACGGTATAGTGTATTATGCATCGCTTGTTGTAAGGAGCTCCGTGCTCAATGCTTCGGGCGACGATGCGGGCATAACAGGCGTTGAGGGCGGCATCAAGCTCGTAGGAAGCAAATACGTAACTCCTGTAGGTGCAGTTATAAAGGACGGTACTGTTTACAATTCAAACGGCAGAACAAAAGCTGATGAAGTCAAGATAGAAAAGGTCATTACCGTTACCTTCTCCGGTACAAACGCATATATAGATCAGGAGCCCAACCCCTACAAGAAGCTCACGAGCGGCGATGAAGTTAAAGTCGGAAGCAAGGTAAGACTGATATACGACTCTGATGTTTCTATTCCCACAGGCAAGTACGTAACGAGCTTTACCTCAAATCAGGTGACTATACAGAAGGACGGCTCGGGCTATTACTTCATTATGCCTGCCAAGAGCGTCACCGTAAATCCCACCTACGCGACCCAGCAGTCCCACGTTATCGACCTTTCAAGCGGAAATGCAGTAAAGCTTTCGGACAACGAGGCCCACAGTCTTTATATGCTGAGCGAATATACCGATAAGCTCAGTTATATAATCGACAAGGGCTTTGACCTCGACAAGAACGGCACAGCAGATGTTCTGCACACCTATGATTCTGCGACCAACTCTGAGAGTCTTGTAAAGCTCAGCACCAACTCCGTAAACGGAGTGATCTCCTTTGAGATCAAGAACGCACCCTACAGCCCGCTGACATTCAAGATGTCCAATGTGACCAATTATAACCTCTATATCGCAGGCACGCAGGTAACGAGCCAAAACTGCACTGATATCCTCGGCGACGGCATATTTGAATATGTTCCGAGCACCAATACGCTTACTGTCAAAGGCGATTATACATATAACCATGCAGAACATGGTTACAGAACAGCCAATGTTATAAAGAACGGTATCAAAGGACTTACGATAAAAACCACGAAACCGCTTCTGCTCAAAAACAATACATCTAACGTTATCTACACCACAGAAGATATAAACATCCGAACCAACGGCTTACTGACAATAGAGGCATACAATATCGCTGTCTTTACAAACCCGAATGAAAGCGGGGCCGCATCCAATGTCACAGTAACAGATTCGGATATCTACGTAGCTGATTCATACTACGGTTTCAACAAATATTCCGGAAATTCATACCTTTATGCAAACAACTCCAATATAAAGGTCATAACCAGAGCAAGAAATTCCATTGATATGAAAACGAGCCTTACAAACTGCAAACTGATAACCCTTACGGATAAGGAAGCCTTGATAGTCCGCAATACGTTCAGCCTCTATGTCGCAGGCACGCAGGTAACGAGCATGAACTACGCTGATATCCTCGGCGACGGCGTGTTCAGCTATGACCCGATAACGAATATTCTTGATGTGAACGGAAACTGCACCAGTATTCTTGACAACACGATAAAGAACGGCATCAACGGTCTCACCGTTAGGATAAATAAAGACTGCACATTTGCGGAAGGTCTCTATTTCGCTGCAAATACGACCGTAACAGGTAATGGCAAGCTCACGATCAATGTCCGGCGCGGTCAACTCGGATTTGTTATCACTGGTTCTGACCACACACTGACTTTTGATAATGCGAATATTGTAATAAACGGCGGTTCAAACTCGATAATCACCGAATACGGAAACACTAATTCTCTTATCATTATCAATTCCTCCATAAGCGCAGAAAGCAACTACGGTTTTACCAACAACATTTTCAAGCAGGTAACTCTCACCGACTGCGCTATGGTAACTCCCTCAGACGGTTTCGTTAGTACCACCGGCTTCTATAACAGCGACGGTACATCGTCACCGACAAAGGTCGAGATCGTTCCGAAAAATGTTAGGCGTCAGGTCGGAGACGTGAATGGAGACGGAAAGGTCTCTGCAGACGATGCGATCATTGTTGCAAGATATGCCGCAAATTACAGTAACTATCGGTTTATATACTATTATGATTACTGCGATATGAACCGCGACGGCAATGTAACCGCTGACGATGCTATCATCATTGCGCGATATGCAGCAAACTACGGCAACTACAAGGACATTTATACCAACTACGTCACAGAACCCGATGATCTCCTTTAAGTCGGATACGGCACTTTATTAAATTGTAAAATGCTCCCCTTGCGGGAGCGTTTTTTTTCGCTGTCCAGAAAAAGTATAATGCGTTCATCTCCGGGGGATACTATTTGCCAAGTATTGACAACTATACTCAAATATGATATCATTAGCATAAATTGGGATATGATAACTTTATTGACTATGAAGGGGGACCTGATCATATGAAGAAGCGGCTGATCTCGATGCTTTCGGCACTGGCTTTGGTGCTGAGCCTGCTCACTTTTCTGCCCGAGGGTGCGCTGAAGGCTTCGGCAGAAGATAAGACCGTCTCATTTGACGAAGAGACAGGAACACTCACACTTCTCAGCGGAAATGTGAACGCAAGCGAAGTCAGAAAATACGAACGAAACAGCAGTGTCAAAAAGGTAGTTGCCGAAAGCGGTGCTGTCATGCCCGAATACTCATCGAGCATTCTGTTCAGAAGCTTCTACGGTGCTGAGACCATAGACCTTTCAAAAGCAGATATGAGCAATGTCTATAACACCCGCTCAATGTTTGAGGGCTGCGAAAAACTCACTACTCTCAAGCTGCCCAAAACCACGGATAAACTGAAGTACATATCAGATATGTTCAAGGACTGCAAAAAGCTTACATCTATAGATCTTTCAAAGTTAAATATGACCAACGTCATTGAGATGAAAGGTTTGTTCAACGGATGTGCGAAGCTGGAATCGATAGACGTAACCAAGCTGAACACTTCCAAAGTCTCCGATCTGAGCGAACTGTTCAGCGGATGCAGCTCTCTTAAAAACATAGATGTGCGCAGTCTCGACACATCAAATGTCACGAATATGTCTTATATGTTCAGCCAGTGCGCATCACTTGAATCTATTGCGCTGAATGATCTGAAAACTTCAAATGTGACAGACATCAGCTATATGTTCTCGGGATGCCGCTCACTTAAAACTATCGATCTCTCTTTTCTGAGAGGCGCACCGCTTGAGGCAATGCCCGGACTTTTCAACATATGCTATGCTCTTGAAACCGTTGACCTCTCTCCGCTGGACACATCAAACGTCACCTCCCTTTCGCTCATGTTCGGAAGCTGCACCTCTCTGACCTCAATTGATCTTAAACCTCTGAAGACCTCTAACGTAAAGAGCATGTCGAGTATGTTCTACAACTGTCAAAAACTGACAAGCATTGACATTTCGGGATTTGACACTTCAAACCTTGAGCTTGTAAGCAGAATGTTCATGTACTGTGAGGGCCTCACAGAGATAGATATCACCTGCATGAAAGACGCAAAGCTGACAGACACTTCAGAAATGTTCTGCAATTGCTATGCATTGACACAGATAAAAACGGACGGTATCGATACAAGCAATGTCACCGATATGAGTGGTATGTTCAATTACTGCAAGAAGCTGACAGAGGTCGATGTATCGGGATTCAGTACAGACAATGTGACCGATATGTCCGATATGTTCTGGGGATGTTACGCTCTCAGAAGTGTTGATGTTTCAAAGTTCAACACGAGCAATGTTACGGATATGTCCGGTATGTTCAGAGAATGCACTGCTATGAAGACTGTCGATCTGAAAAACTTTGACACAACTAATCTTACAACGATCAGGTATATGTTTGCACAGAGTGCATTTGAATCCATAGATATCTCAAGCTTCAAGACCGCTAAACTTACAAATATGGGCGGAGCATTCGGCTTTTGCGGCAGTCTTAAAAAGATCGTCTTCCCCCAGGACATCGACACATCAAAAGTAACGAATATGTCTCAGCTTTTCAGTATGGACACCAGCCTTGAAAGCATTGATGTATCCCATTTCAACACCTCAAAAGTAACAAGTATGAGCGAGATGTTCCGCGGACTCAAACGGATAGAGAAACTCGATCTCTCAAATTTCAATACATCGGATGTAACGTCCATGACATCAATGTTCACGGGATGCGAAAGCCTTAAGGAACTGAATATCAGCAGCTTTGACACAAGCAGCGTCACAAATATGGCTGATATGTTCGGTGAGTGCTATAATCTGACCTCGATAGATCTCAGCAGTTTCAATACGGCAAATGTAAAAGATATGTCTGAGATGTTCTACAAATGTACAAAACTGAAAGAACTTGATCTGCGCAGCTTCAATACAGACAATGTAAAAAAGACAAACAGTATGTTCAAGTCCTGTACAAAACTTGAAAAGATAACCGTCGCCGGTGACTGGAAACTCCCTGCACTTACCGACAGCAGCAGTATGTTCACCGGTTGCTTTGCGCTTAAAGGCGGAAACGGTACCGCATATAACGCAAGCTATGTTACAAGCGAGTATGCGCTCATAGATAAGGACGGTCAGGTTGGATACTTCACTGCTCCGCCATATCTGATCGGAGATGTCAACCGGGACGGCTCGATCACAGCTGATGATGCTATCATCGCGGCGAGACTTGCGGCAGGTTACGGAGACTACTCTACCCGATATGACGCTGAAATTGCCGATATGAACCAAGACGGAAAAGTCACGGCAGACGATGCGATCATCATTGCAAGATACGCTGCTGGCTACGGCAACTACAGAGAGATCTATACAAATTATATCTGACATAAACGCCTCCCCCGCGGAGGCGTTTTTTATGTACGGGATCATAAAACCTCTGCTTGACAAATATCGGGAATTATGCTATGCTTAATTTGGTATAATATTTTTTACTGTTTGTTAATATTTTGACATTTCAAGGGGGAAAATTTATGATACGCAAACGGCTTATCTCTATGCTCTCGGCGGTGGCACTGGTGCTTTCGCTGTTCACGCTGCTGCCGCAGGGGGTGCTGAGGGTGGAGGCTCTGACCGACAGCTTCACCTACAGAGACGCAAAAAATATCGATTGGTACTGCCGTATCAACGACGGCAATGTCACAAGCGGCGACGTACTGATCGGCTCGGTCTCGTTATACTATGTCTCAAAAGCCGAAAGACCCGAGGTTTTAGAGAACTTGGTATTTCCGTCCGTGGTCTATGACGGAGAGGGCAATGAACACACTGTCACACAGCTTGGCGTAAACGGATATCAAACGAACATTTTCGAGTATAACGAAGAAGTCAAAAAGATAACCCTGCCCGACACTATCACGACTGTCTTTCCCAATACGTTCAATTCGTGCAGTGCTCTTGAAGAGATAAACATTCCGAAAGATCTTAAAGAGATCAAAAAGTTTACGTTCTATCACTGCCTTGCGCTCAAGAGCATCACTCTGCCTGACGGACTTGAAACTATCGGTCAGAGCGCATTCGACACTTGCCCTGCTCTGACGGAGGTAACTATCCCGGACAGCGTTACAAAGCTTGGTATAAGCTGTTTCAGTGCCTGCACAAGCCTCACTGGCGTGGAGCTGTCCTCGGGGCTTACGGCGATACCCGACAACGCATTCAGGAATTGCGACCATCTGACAAGTATCACCATCCCGTCAAGCGTTACAAAAATAGGCACCCTCGCTTTTGATGGATGCACACGCTTAATGACTGTTTACATCCCTGCAAGCGTTACCGAGATAGGTGCGGACGCATTTGCTTTCATCGGCTACGGTGCCACGATCTACGGTTACAGCGGTTCGTATGCCGAGACTTATGCTAACGAGAACAGTCTCAATTTCAGAGCGATCGACACCCAGGTGAATGCACTCGGTTTCAGCGAGATAACAATGGAAAACGGCACGATGGCATACACTGCCCGCAACGGCAGAGAGCGCACGGGCATAACCGAGCTGACCGCAAGCACGACACCCGGCCTCAATGATATAAAGAAAGGCACCACCGTTACGATGACCCCGGGTGAAGTTCCCGAAGAGTACGAATTCAAGGGCTATGAGGTGACCTACGACTTCACTGCCACTGTCAACGGTACTGCCTATCACGTTTATTACAAGACTCTTTCCCAGACCGCGGACGAGAACACGTTCCTCGTTGATGTCCCCGCGGAAGCCAAGGACAGGCTTATCCCGTTCATCATCATGAAGCTGAACAGCTCGAACCCGAAGAATATCTCTGTCACAGGAACTATTGAGGCAAAGGCAGTTTATGAGAAGGTTGCACACGACCTCGGCACGCTCACCTTTGACCTTACAAAAGCTCTCTCTGTCACAAACGATGACCCGACCCTGTATACCTATATAGATACTATCCTCCACGATAATCACCCGAGCAATATTCTCGAAGCTCTCTTTGAAAACGGAGCCGACCCTTACAAATATACATTTATGGTCAATATCGACAAGGTAGATACATTCGATGTCTATATCAGCGTAAAGGACGGAAAACTCCTGGTTACAAGACCCGAGGCAGAAAGTGCTTCCGGCGAATACACCTTATCCATGAAGGACAGCTCCATAGCCGCATATAAAGAGGAAAGAAAGGATTATTACAGCAAGCTGAAAGTCATCTTCCCCTCTGCCGATACCTACGAGCCGGCAGATTTCGGAACTATGACACTGGACTTCGTTTATTATTCCTCACATGTTATAAACTTTTACGATGAGGAGAAGATCAACCGAGTAAAGGCTACCCTCTATGCTCTCGGCAAATCGGGAAGGATAGGTACTAACGGCGCCGCTGCATTTGATATGGACAAGGACGGCACCTACGACATCTTTTTCAACGATCTGTATGCGGTAATGGCCTCTGATCAGACAGTGGGCGGACTTACGGACGCTTTTGTGCTTACCGAGAAGGAGATAGGCTATGTCAAGGATTATTACCGTGATTTTCTCGGGCTTACCACTCCCGCAAAGCTGAAAGCTGCCGGAGCAGGCTATCACGGAAAGCTGTTTGCAAATTTCCCGGAGATAACAGTGAAAAGCCTCGGCGTGCTGAAAATAGCATTGGATGAGGATATCCCGTCCTTCAGTCTGAACGATGAGCAGAACTATGCGGTCAAAGCAGCGATCAAATCAAGCACCGAGGCAGGAGAGATAAACTCGTCATTCAGTTCCATATTCGTTGATGTTGACCTTGACAAGGACGGCACAGTTGATTTTGATATTGAGTATTACCCTTTGCATAACAAGAACTATATGTTTCTGAAAAACCCGAACTTTATCGGCACATTCAAGTACACCTTCACCGAAGATGAGATCGCACAGCTGAAGGCCAAAGGCACCGAGGGATATTACACGGGAGTAAAGATCACCCTTTCCGCGGAGAAACGTCTTGTCGGTGATATCAACGGTGACGGCGTGATCACAGCTGATGATGCTATCATCGCAGCTCGACTTGCGGCTGGCTATGGCGACTACTCTACCCGATATGACGCTGAAATTGCCGATATAAACCAAGACGGAAAAGTCACGGCGGACGATGCGATCATCATTGCAAGATACGCCGCAGGCTACGGCAACTACAGAGAGATCTACACAAATTATATCTGACAGGATCAGCAACAGCTCGTTATGCTTTATGCATAACGGGCTGTTTTATTCCGTGCGGCAGGGTCCGCAGGCGGTCAGATGCCTAAAAAGGCAAAATTATACCGCCTGCTGAAAAACAGGCGGTATTTAATCGGAGCTTATGAAATATTATCATATGTGTGGGCAGACTATTCTGTGGCTTTGATCTCATAGGGTATCATGAGGGCAAGATCAAGAGTCCTTGCCTCGTCAAAGGTCACAGAGGCTGTGAACTTGCCTTCGGTCTTGAAGGGATCGCCATCGCCCCAAAAAACAGTCGTAACATCGAAGGTGATCTTGGTGTTCTTGTCGAGTTTGAAGTTGTCATCGACATCCGCAACGAGCACAAATCTCAGAACGTCCCTGCCATCTTCGTCTACTGCCTTATATCCGCAGCTGGTAACGTTTTTGGGATTCATCGGAGTAAAGAACGAGGCACGATCGGTACGGCCGTTGTCGATAAACAGGTCGCCCAGATGAAAGAACGTTGATGTCTCCTCGTCTGCCCAGGGAAGCTTATAGCCGTCCTTGGCGGACACGTCGATAACTACACCGTAAGAATGCTGTGCATGACCGTCAAGTCCCTTCCAGACATCCTCCAGAAGATACTTGACCTCGATGTCATAGCCTTCAAAGCCCTCCACGATCTTTCCATTGTCATCGGGTGCGATGACTGCTGCAGGCTTTGCCGAGGAATAGCTCGCATTGTCAGCGGTCGAATCGACCGAAGCGTCTTCCGATCTGCTGTCTTCAACGGGTGCAAATGATTCGGACTGACCGCCGAGCTGGCCGCCGTAGTTTGTTTTTATCTCCGTGTTGCTGTCTGTGCTTTTTGCGGAAAAGAATGCAACTGCTCCCCCGAGCATCACAACTGCGCACGCTGCGGCTATGATACCGCCCTTGCTTGATTTTACCATTGCTGCTTTTGTGTTGTTTTTATTGGTTGACATAATGATCCCCTCTCGGTCTTTTTCACCGGAAGGAAGCGTCTGCGCACTGTCGAGAACAGAATTCAGTATGCTTTGTTTCTTATCGTCATGGTATTTATTTACTCCGTCTGAAAAACGCATTTTCCTCACCTTCCGTTAATTGTTTCTTGAGCTTTTTAAGCGTGCGGTAGATCTTGGTCTTTACCGTGGATTCGCTCATGGATAGCTCACGGGCTGTTTTTTCGAGTGTGTGACCGCAATGGAAATGCAGATAAAAGATACGGTAAGCAGCATCGTCCGACTCGGCTATCAGCTTCATTATATGCTCGTATTCAAAGCTGCTGTCTTTTTCAAGTTCTTTGAGAGCCTTCTCATCACAAATGGCTATGTTGTCATCCAGATCTTCTGTTGGCGTGTAACTCCTGTAATAGTCTGCTGCACGTCTTTTTGCCATTCTCATGAGAAGATGCTTTGGCATGAGTATCTGCTCGCCCTCAAGCATTTTCTTGTAGAACTCGAGATAACAGTTCTGAAGGATATCTTCGGCAGCCTCCCGGGGACTGACCTTAGTTATAAGATATCGGTAGACGCTGTCATAGGTCTTGTCATAGATCACTTCAAAACGTTCTTTTACACTGCTGTCGCTCACGGTCTCACCTCTTTTCAACTGCCTTCATAATATAAGTCGCAGCAGGAAGGAAAAAAGTTTCACTTTTTAAAAATTTTTTTTTGCGGGTGCGGTTTTTGGCTTCCGACATTTATTCTACACCGTTTTAAAATGTTTTTCAAGTACCGATACAAAGAAAGAATACAGACGGCTTTTCCGAATCCGTGAAAATATACAAATTTGACCGAGCGATTTGTCTTTTATGAGAATTGAACTTGCCTTTGAAGATAGGTTATAATATAGGGTGAGCGAGTCCTTTGGGGATCTCGTATATTTCTGACAGAGGGAGAAATCTATGAAATTAATCAGGAAACTTGTGGGTATGCTCACCGCTGCCGCACTGTCTGTGGGGCTGCTGAGCAGTTTGCCGAAATCATATCCCACCGCTGAAGCTGTTGATGTCGGATCTCTGACAGCAAAGCAGATCAGTGAGCAGATGGGACTTGGCTGGAATCTCGGAAACACACTTGAAGCTCATGCCAAAGATAATAACGACAATGAGATCACGGGACTTCTTTCGGAGGTTACATGGTCAAATCCGAGAGCTACAGAACAGCTCATCAAGGCAGTGAGAGCCAAGGGCTTCACCACAATAAGAATACCGGTGACATGGGGAAATCATCTTGTAAGCGGAAACACTATCGATCCAATATGGTTTAAAAGAGTCCACGAAGTCGTTGACATGGCACTCGATGAGGGCTTCTATGTGATACTCAATATGCACCACGAGAATGACTGGCTCATTCCCGACAACAACCATTACGCATCAGACAGTGCAAAACTCAAAGCTATATGGGAACAGATAGCAACGGAATTTAAAAGCTATGACAAGCGTCTGATATTTGAGGGAATGAACGAACCGAGAACTGTAGGTTCGGCGAAAGAGTGGACAGGCGGCACCCCTGAAGAACGCAGTGTGATCAACAAGCTGAACAGTGATTTTGTTGATACCGTTCGGCAGACAGGCGGCACGAACTCAACACGCGCACTTATGATACCAACCTATGCTGCATCAAATGACCACGAAGCTATGACAGCACTTTCTCTGCCGAATGACAGCAACCTGATCGTTTCGGTTCATGCTTATACGCCATATCCGTTTGCGATGAACGGTCACTCGACGTATGACGACGAAATGGAAAGACAACTGGCTTACTTTTTTGAAGAGCTTGACAACATATTCCTCAATAACGGCATACCTGTCTGCATCGGAGAGTTTGGTGCTTCAAACTACAGTAATGACGATGAACGTGCAAAGTGGGCGGCATCCTATGCGGGCAAAGCAAAACAGCGAAAAGTCCCGATAGTGATATGGGATAACAACACTGTCAGCGATCCGAGCGCCCCGAGTGAATGTTACGGACTTATCAACCGTGACACAATGACCTGGTACAGTTCGGGTGAAAAGCTCGTAAAAGCACTGACAGACACCTTCGGGCTGACACAGACCGACTATACTCCGGTCTACGGTGACGGAAACATCAGGATCACGACCTCGGACTGGTGGGGCGAGAAGTCAGTCACAAAGAGCCAGCTGCTTGCGGGACATAAAGCAGATGAGATAGTTTCGATAACAGTCAAATGCAATTACCGTATGCAGATCGGCGGAAGCAAGGAAATATTTGAGTACACGATAAGCAAAGACAACATACCCGATCAGTTGAAGATCGGTGTTACTGCGCCGAGCGGACGGACGGCCACGGTGTGGTGGGAAATAAAGCTCGCAGCTTCACGCCTTGTGGGCGATCTGAACGAAGACGGAAACATCACAGCCGATGATGCTATCATCGCAGCCCGACTTGCGGCAGGCTACGGAGACTACGCAGAACGTTATGACTCCGATGTTGCCGACATGAACCGGGACGGCAAAGTCACCGCTGACGATGCGATCATCATTGCAAGATACGCAGCAGGCTACGGCAACTACAGAGAGATCTACACAAATTATATCTGACATAAGAAAGCTCCCCATGCGGGGAGCTTTTTATTGACATTTCAGAATGATTGTGCTATAATGCCTAAAGAAAATGTCTGCATCTTTTTTGGAAACTATAGGGAGGAAATATTATGATAAGAAAACGTCTTGTTTCATTGCTCTCGGCACTGGCGTTGGTGATCAGTCTGTTCACTCTCCTGCCGGAGGGGGCGCTTAAGGCGGAAGCGGCTGAACAATGCGAACTTAAAATTCAGGTCAGCTACAACAAAACTTATGGCAATATATCGCGTGTCATAAAGTTTGACGGGGAAGAACCTACAAGCAATCTTGATAAGAAAACTGTAAAAAAAGGTGATACAGTTAGGGTCGTTGCCGAATGCGATGACTTTTACTACTATTTTACCGGCTGGTATGAATATACTTGGGACTATGACCGAGGTGCTTGGTTAACAAAAGAATATTCCGACACCCTGACCATTGACTATACAGTAAAAGACGACACAACGCTTTATGCGCAATACAGACCCAAAATAGAGGTTATGTTCATTGACGAGCAACCTGCCGAAAACATCGGACAACCTTACTCTCGTGTGATCAAAAGTCCTGAATACTTATTCCCCGGTTATAAAGCTACCGATCCTTACGGGAATCAAACATACGGCAATGAAAACACTCCTTATGTGCGTACAGGCTGGCGCAACATGGACGGCACTCTCTTTGATTTCAGTCAGCAAATAACCGAAAACAAGATAGTAAAAATGGGCTACAAAGAGGGAGCGCACAAGTATCATCTTTATGATAAATGCGAACCCGACGAGGGTGGCGTTATCGGAAGAGGAACAGGCTCGGTAAATTATTACTATGAGTTCGGTGAAACAGAGTTCCTTACCGCTTCTGCTAATCCGGGTTACAGATTTGCATATTGGTTAGATAATTCCCCTGCACAAAAGCAATATATCAACTCAAGCATACACTATGCCGTAAAGGGCAACTATACCTTAACGGCTGTATTCAAGAAGGAAAACGAAAATCCGAATGTTTACGATATCGTAGTTCAGCACGGTGTCGCAACAGCAACAAACGGAGCTACAAGAAAATACGAAGCCACAGCCGGAACAACACTGAAGATTCAGGCAGATCAGGGAATAAGATCAAACATGGTTTTCGATCACTGGACTGTCGTAAGAGGAAATATAACTCTTGCAGACCCCTATTCCGCATCCACAACATTCACTATGCCCTCCGGACACGTTGCAATCAGAGCCGACTACAAGGAGATAAACACCATTTATTTTGATCCTAACGGTGGTTCGGGTTATATGGAGGAACAGTATGTTGACGCAGGCAAGAAATATACCCTTCCCTCCTGCGGTTTCACAGCACCCGAAGGTATGGTCTTTGCCGGTTGGAGCGCCGGACAGCCCGGCGATGAGATCGATGTAACCGAGATAATGTATATCAAGGCTTTATGGAATACAGTAGTCACCGATGTTGACGTATACATCAACAAGCCTGTTGCAGGTGAGACAATAGGCAGCAGAAGTAAGAGCTACGGCTATTCGCCAAACGTTCTGGTCCGCACAAGAGACGGTATAAGATACAGAGATTTGTTCTATTGGCATGACGGCACAAAATATCTCGGTGACAGTGCGGTCTTTGAGGGCGGAAAATACTACTACGCTTATGTTAAGTTCAAGGCTGCTTCCGGGTATGAACTCTCCGAGAACATGAATGTTACGGTTGAGGGTGTCAAGGCGGAGAAAAAATCTCTCACTGTCGATGAGAACGGAGTAAAGTGGGCACTCTATTCTGCAAAGTTCTACTGCTACGGAGACAATCCGAGTCGTCTTGTGGGCGATCTGAACGGTGACGGAAATATCACAGCTGATGACGCTATCATCGTGGCAAGACTTGCGGCAGGTTACGGAGACTACGCAGAACGCTATGACTCCGATGTTGCCGATATGAACCAAGACGGAAAAGTTACCGCTGACGATGCGATCATCATTGCAAGATACGCTGCAGGCTACGGCAACTACAGAGAGATCTACACCAAGTATATCTGATATAAGAAAGCTCCTCTTGCGGGGAGCTTTTTTATTGACATTTCAGAATGACAGTGCTATAATGCATAAAGATATTGACTGCATATTTTTCAGAAACTATAGGCAGGTAATTTTATCATAAGAAAACCTCTTGTTTTCAATGCTTTCGGCACCGGCGTCAGTGCTGACGCTGTCCACTCTGCTGACCGAGGGTGCGCTCAATGCTGTGAAGTGCCTCAGCGAGAAAACTTCAGTGAGAAATGCCGATACCAAATGCTGCGGAAAATAAATAACGGGCCGTACCGATGTGCGGCTTTAGACAAACGCAACATATCGATATATCCAAACATTTGTATAGGAGGAAACGGAAATGAACAATGCAGAAAGGGCAGTAGAATTATTCGGACAGAGGTTTATGTGTTCGCAGGCAGTGTTTGCCGCATTCGCAGAGGAACTTGGCGTGTCGGAGGATCAGGCTTTGAAAATCGGAGGCTGTTTCGGCGCAGGAATGATGAAAGCGGAAGTCTGCGGAGCCTGCACGGGTGCTCTTATGGCGCTCGGTGCAAAGTACGGTCATTGCGATGCAGCTGATATGCAGAGCCGTGCAAATGCGGGCGCAAAGGCGGAGCAGTTCCTTGACGAGTTCAAAAGGCGCAAAGGCTCATATATCTGCCGTGACTTGCTCGGATGCGATATTTCGATCCCCCGGAACAGAGTGTGCGCAAGGGAAAAAGGGCTTTTCACGAGCATATGTCCCGAAATGGTGAGAGCTGCGGCGGAGATAGTGACTGAAATGCTTGCAGAGGACAAATAGCTATGTGGGACTTTATACATAACGGGTTTTTTCATCACAAAAATTTCCACAAATAAAGTGCTTCGCTGTGAGCAAACTACTAAAGCAAGCCCGAAATAAATTGAAGGAGTGTTCAAAATGAAAGGCATTACCACACAGCAGGGTCGCGATACCCTCAACAGATTCAAGATGGAAGCAGCAAGCGAAGTAGGCGTTAACCTCAAGCAGGGTTACAACGGCGATCTCACCTCCCGTGAGGCAGGTTCCGTAGGCGGTCAGATGGTCAAAACGATGATACCCGAACAGCAATGGAGATTTCAAAGACGTCTTCGGAGCGTGCAAGCCCACAAACTCGAGATTACATACACCTTGGAGGTTATAGCCTGATTACTATAAGTTCACGGCTCCCCTGCCCAAAGAAGATAGTCAAATTGAAGCATCCAAGTAATTTACCATCTATCAGACAGAACAACTGACAGTAAGGTCCCTCGGCATCATGTAATGTCGAGGGTCCATTTTGTTGTTTAAAAATCAAATAATATATTCTGGTGAGTGTAAAAGTACTTGAAGCACTACCAGCGCCTGCGGCGTTTTTATGCAGACTGCTGTAAACGCCGATATTGCGCGGCTTTCGGACTTGCTAATTCAAGCCGTTTAATGCTGCTTGAACTCTTTTTTGGTAAGAATAATGGCCAAACAATGGCCAAAGCAACATGAGCTACAGCCTACAAATAATAGTACTGAGCTTAGGTCCCTTCGATAGTGGCTAATCAAATATCAAAAATGATATACACTGCTTGACTAATATGTATATGCTTATAAACGGTTATTTCTAATCCATTAATGGTCCTGCGGATAGTCAGCAGAGAGGCGTTTGTTCACCCGGAAGTTATCGGATAAGTGGCTCTGAGTGTCGCGGATAGTCACCCCATGCTTGTCATCCGTCGCACGGGTGAGGTAGTTTAGTATGTGGATTATGCGTTCATGATCCATGGGGTGAGCCTCCTTTGTTTAATCATTTTCTCTCGACCCGATAAACAAACGTTGCACTCTGTTAATATTTGATTTTTCTTTGTTGATAGCATCAATAATAGAATTTCTCTCATCTTCAAGCTTTCTCAGTCGCTGGGCATACGGTTGTGCCTGTTTCTCTCTTTCAACTGCACTTGATTTTTTTAATTGACCGATTTGCTCTGTCAAAGCATCAATTTGATCCTGCAGAGCCTTTTTCTGTTTGCCTTTGAAGAAACCGAGCCTGCTCTTTTCAGAGTTCAGCTTAGATATCTGCACATTAATCTCATTGATCTTCATTTCGGAGGATGTTGGCATATCAATTTTATTGCGTATTGACCTTATTTGGGCATCTATATCTTTGAGCTTATAACTGTATTCTGCTTCCCTTGAAGTGATTATAACATTTCGGTTTTCTAGACTTTCACACGAACCAAATGCGTCCTCTTCTATACGAATAATACTGCTAGGAAGTGTTAGTTTTGACAACTTTTCACATAAATAGAATGCGGAATCGCTAATAATCTCAACACCGTTCTTTATAGTGACACTGAAAAGATTTGTGCAGTTAAAAAATGCATTGTCGCCAATTTCCTTAACACTTCCAGGAATTGTGATCTCTGTCAGAGTGATACAGCTCGAGAAAGCATAAGAATCAATAGTGGTCAAGGTGTCAGGCAAAAAAACTTCTCTTAGATTTTCACAGTGTCCAAATGCACTAAATCCTATGTTTGTTACTCCGTCTGGAATAATAATGCTCTTGATATGGGTATTTTTTTCAAAAGCATAATCGCTGATTTTCTTTATGCAATTGGGCAATACTATATTTTCTTTTTTACTGTTGCATTCTTTCAACTCTTCTGATTCAATTACAATACCATCGATGTAAGAATCTCCGATTTTATATATTACATCAATTTTTCTCTGTTGCGAATCATAATAGTTATTTGGTAAACAATAATCAAGTGCTAAAGACGGGTTCAATATTATTACTTTAATGAGGTTATCACACTCGTGAAATGCATCTTCTCCAATACTGATAACACTTTCAGGTATAGTAATGTTTTGAAGATTACCGCACCACATAAAAGCAGATTGGCCTATAACTGTAACGCTGTCAGGAATAATTATGTTTTTAAGACCCATGCAATTACAAAAAGCGCTTTTTTCAATTACAGTTATGCCGCTACCTAATGATACCTCTTGAATATCAGACACCCAAAACGCATATCTGCCTATAACAGTAACTCTATCTGGTACTTTCACACTTTTTATGTCATGCGGGCAGTAAAGAAGTTTTGTAATTGATTTATCATAAAGGATCCCATCTATCGAGGCAAATACTTCATTTCCGGGGTCTACTTCAATATGCTTCAACCTAGTATATGAAAGAATAGTACCTGTACTGTCAGAATATGTTTTTATATACTTTACGGACTTTGGGATCGTGAGCTGGCTTTTTCCACGCGGGCATATCAGGAGCGTTTCCACATCTTTATCATATAACACACCGTCATATGATGAATATAACGGATTACCGTTATCCACTTCTATGATTCGCAGTTCTGCGCAATCCATAAGAAAATCAATATTCTTTAATCCATTCCCCAAAGTAATGGCTTTCAGACCGCAAGTATTTCCAAACGCTTCGTTCGGGATTTCGGTTACTCCGTCCGGGATATTGATTCTTTCAAGTTTTGAACAACCCTTAAAAGCATTTTTCCCTATTCTCGTGACGCTGTCAGGCAATAAGACACTTATCAGGTTTTTACAATCCTTGAATGCATCATTGCATATCGCTTTAACGCCGTCCGGAACAACAACATCAACTGCATCCTTACTGCATTTTTTTAGCATTCCCTTATTTATTTCAAGCAGATTGGGCTTGGATCCTGAGTCCGCTTTTACAGTTGACTTTGGTGGTGTTGATTTTGATGATTCTTTTTTGCTTGTTTCTTCAATATCAGATGGTTTTGCAATTGGTTCAGCAGAAACAGTTTCGGTTGCAACCTTACTGCCTTTTGGCACAGATGATACTTTTGTGTCGGAGACGTTCTTTGCTTGTATTGTGGTTTGAATGTTTGAAACCGTTTTAGGCTTTCTATTATATGGAAAAGTGAGTTTTGGATTGAAGATTTTGTTGTCAAGATTTTCATTTCTTATTTTATAAAATACTGCAGCTGTATGCTTGCATCTGTATACTGAATCGTCCCATGCTCTTTTCATATCTTCACAATATGGACAGTCACAAGAAGCACTTATTATCATTGAGTCTTTATCAATATAAACCTCAATATCATAAACTTTTGTACCCTCGACTTTAGCGGTATAATGTCCCTCTTCTATTTCTTTGAAATCCTTGATCTTGTTGGATTTATAAACATCAAGGCCACGGGAAGCAATACCCATAGCAAAGTAATTACTTTGGAAATTGCGAAGATTAATTTTTGATGTATTTGAAACAGACGGGAAAAGAGCCTCATATTCAGTAATAAAATCAGAATAGGTACATCCAAATTCTTTTGATAAAACCGATTTGTCCAGTTCAGGTGAAATTATAGACAAATCACGTTTTATCTTTTTAATGTCCTCACTCATATTTTCAGAGAACTGACTATCATACAATCTGTGATACTGTTTGATATATGTATATGCAAACCTTGCTTCGTCTTCGGACAGAGGCATATCGTCTTCACAATAAAATGCTGTGTTGTCCTTGATATATACATCGATCTCCGGAGAACCAACGAATCTGTATTTGTCAGGCTCAAGATACTTTACTGCACAAAGCCTGTATTTGCTCTTTGAAAACGCTGTTGAAAGTTTGTTTCCCGGTTCATAAAGTGATCGAAGTATCTGTTCGCTGCAATTGGGGACTTCCATAGATTTGATAATAGAATAAACTTCAGCTTCTGCCACACTCAGCTTAACAGATGGAAAGAATTCCTTAAACAGATCATCATAAGGCATATCACTATTTTTCAATACAGGAACTATTCTTTCGTTGAAAATGATTCTGCTATTGAAAAGCTGTGACAGGTTATCGGATAAGGGCCATTCAGTAACTATATCTGCTTTTATCTGCTTGTCGAGCATTTTAGCGTTTTCAAACTTGATTAGATCATTTTGCATTAAATAGGCAATGGTATTTCCGATTCTGAAGTCCATCGTCATAGGACCTCTCTTGTTTCCCTCGGCAATAAATTCGACCTTTATACTGTTAAGACTTTTCTCGGGAGACAATACGATTTCCATTGCCGTTTCTTTTTTTGCTTTGTTGTCTGTTCTTGGATTAAGGACTATCGAACCTCGGCAAACATATTTGTCATTATGATAGTATTTTATCTTTTCTGGTGGAGTAGGTTTCACGTCAGGAATCAAGACTATTTCATTTCCGTTCTTTTGGGCATAATCAGACACTTTTCCGCTGCCGATAACTATGAGCTTTGCTTTCTTTGAGACCCCGTTTTCTTCAATCTCGGTATCCTTATTGCACAGTAATATTGTACTTGCTAACGGAAAGCATCCAGCTGTGATTTTTGAAACTGCTTTTGGAATAATAAATCTGTCGTATATTATAGCCTGAGTGTTTTTATGCTCTGCAAACAGAACAATATCGGGTGTCAAAATACCGTTTTCAGGCTTGTTAATTATGCATACTTCTTTTTGTGCAGCATTCCATTCTTCTCCTGTGACAGATTTATATTCAATCGCTGAAAAAGATTTATCGTAGGAGGATCTAACAATCATATATTCCGGCTTAGGAACAAAATAATTAAAGTTGCCGCAAATATAGCTTTTTAATACCTTTGAAGCTTCATTATTATATTTCCCTGAATTCAAGGTACCAGAAACATATTCGATTGCTTCTTCGATACATCCTGAATCCTTAAGACTTTTGCTATTTAAAAGTGCTTGCATCTGGTATGCCTGGTTAAATTCCAAAAGCATTTCTACGGTAATTTCGCAGCAGCATCCAAGATAATCCTCTGCTTCTTCTGACGATTCTGCGGCCCATAGACCAGCTGCGATTTGAGGCATAAAATGATAATCAAAGTCACCCGTTGGATCCTTTAACTCTTTCTTTGTTTTGATATACTTTATTGCTGCAATTAGGTTTTTTTCAAAACCAGAAAAATATTCTCTTCCGTCGACTCTGTCATCCGGAGCATTCATATATCCGAATTCTCCCTTAATGGAAACCGGTCCGATTATTATTTCCTTCAATGAATCACAAAGGTCAAAAGCCCCCTTGCCTATTGATTCTAATGACAGCGGAAGAACGATTCTTCGTAAGCTTTGACAACAATAGAATGCGCGGTTCCCTATTTTTTTCACTCCGTCAGGAATAATTAAATCTTCTATGGACTGTATTGCAAATGCATCTTCCGGTATTTCTGTCGCATTCTCGGGAATTATAACTTCAAATATTTCAAATTCACCGTATCCTGGATTTTCAACATCATGTACTACTGCCATAATTATATCCTCCAGTTCTGTAATAGTGTTTTCCGAACTTAATTAAACCCTATCTTCCTTTCCTTATTCCCCGCAGAGAGGTCTATCCCTTCATCAAGTATATAATCATCCACATCCTCAAGCGTAACGGTCATATCACCTGTGCTGTCCTCGGTTCGGAGGTTTTGATTCATTATTACCTGATCGAGCAGATTTCTGACAGTCCTTGCGTTTGCGAAATCCTTGCCATTTCTGTAATACTCCGTCAGCGCCGTGAATTTATCCATAGCATCTGCTGCCATCGTATAGCCCTGTCTGGCAAGGAAACGCTCTGCTATCGATTTCAGCTCTTCGGCCGAATAGTCGGGAAAATCGAGTTTGAACTGTATTCTCGAATCAAAGCCCGGATTTTTTGAGATCATTGTTTTCATCTGTTCGCGGTAGCCCGCAAGGATAACGCAGAACTTCCCGCGTTTATCCTCCATTTCTTTGAGCATGACTGCTATAGCTTCTTCACCGTAGGAGGCTTCGCTGCCTTCGGTGAGAGAGTATGCCTCGTCTATGAAAAGCACCCCACCCATTGCTTTGTCGATAGTTTCCTGAGTCTTGGCGGCAGTCTGCCCGACGTATTTTGCAACAAGTCCGTTGGCATCAGTCTCGGTCATCTTGGCCTCGGGGAGTACACCCGCATCGTAAAGAATACGTGACAGTATCCTTGCTACCTCGGTCTTGCCTGTACCGGGATTTCCGTAGAAACACATATGCAGATTAAAGCTGTCGGAGTTCTTGTTTTTCTTTGAGTACGCTTTGATTTTTCTTACGGTGCGCTTGATCTGATCAAGCCCGATCAATGCGTCAAGCTCTTCTTCGGCAGTCATAGCCTTTTTAATGTTCCCGTCCTGAGAGGAAAGCGTTATACCTGCATCCTTTATGTAGGTGTTGACATCCGCAAGTTCAAGATTGGTGCCATCCGTATCGCGGAGATTGCGGCACATAATGACCTGTTCGAGTATATTTCTTACCTCGCGTGCATTGGCAAATTCGGGGTCTTTTCTTTTATATGACAGAATGTCTATGATACGGCTCATACCGTCATCGCTTACAGTATATCCGCGCTTTTTGAGCATCAGCTGGCTGATTCTTTTCAATTCGTCATCGTTATAATTCGGGAAATCTATATAGAACTGGATCCTCGATTTGAAACCGGGGTTTTCAGCTATCATTTTCTCTGTTTGGTTCTTGTAGCCCGCAAGGATGACGCAGAGTTTTCCCCTTTTATCCTCCATAGCCTTTATCAGCTCGGCTACTGCTTCATATCCGTAATCACTCGGGCTTTCACTGGCAACAAGGGAATATGCCTCGTCTATAAACAGCACTCCGCCCATAGCGGACTCAATAACGCTGTTGGTTTTGAGCGCAGTCTGTCCAACATATCCTCCGACAAGATCGCCTCTGCTGACCTCGACCACCTTGTTCTTTGGAAGAATTCCGTTTTCGTGGAGTATTCCCGCTATCAGACGTGCGACCTCGGTCTTGCCGGTGCCGGGATTGCCTGTAAAGCACATATTGAGATTAAGCTCGCTGCTGCCCTTGTTGGCGATAACGTAGGCTTTGATCTTTCGGATATTATCCTTGACCTTGGATAGTCCGATCATTTCGTTCAGCTTTTTCTCGGTCTCACCTGCTTTCTGGAAACCTCGCTTTGCATTCAGATAGTTCCGTTTATCCTTTGTGAGCAGGTCATCGTATATGTCGAAAAGCTCTCCCTCCGAACGGTCAAAAAGAAAGCTGTCGCTGTTTATTAGTTTTTCAAGTTCTTCATACTGCGAGCGATATATGGCTGTAAGTTTATTTGTGCAAGCCTCTTCATCAAGCCCCGTTTCACCGTCAACGATGTATTCACAGCTTTCGGAAAGAGCATCGGAACACAGGATAATATACATCGAATCAAGTAGTGCTTTCATCATTTCGGCTGTCTCGTCGCTTCCGTCATCGAGAATATCTATTACGAATTTCTTGTTCAGCACGACTTCAAGTCTTGCTATGCAGTCCTTTAATAGCATTTCCCAGTCAGGATTTTTCTTTAAGCTGATTACTTTCGGTTTGTTCTTGTAAGCATCGCCGTATATATTATTGATGCGGATAAAATTTCTCAACTTATCCGTAAGCTGAAGCTGCTGCTGATATACGGCATCGCAAAAAGCCGTTCTTCGATCATCAGGAGAAACGCGATATTTCATAATGATCTTCGGCCATTCCGCATTATTCGGTTTGCAGTCAATGTTCAGGTCTTCAAGCAAATGGAGAACCTCATTGGAAAGCATCAGTGTTTCATATTCAAGCCTGCCTGTATTAGCCTGATATTCGGCATAGAACGGCGCCTTGATATACTTGTTCAGGTTTTCGCAGGAGCTTTTTATCCGACCGATGAAATCCTCGGCCTTTTCTGCACCGTATATGTATTCTCTGATCTTGACAAATGCGGGAAATCTATTAGTATCTTTGTCAAAATCTTTGAAAACCAAGCTATCAATGCTGATCTGTTCGTTCAGATATCCGTTTATGTATCGTCTTATTTCAGAGCGCAGCAAGGCCTGCCGTTCATACGGCGCTTCATACATCATATATCCGCAGTCGCGGCAGGTGTAGCGTTCCTCACTTTCAGTCTCAAGACCGCAGCTTATACATTTGTAAACGGACATCAGCCATCAACTCCCAAAGCCTTTCTTGCCGCCTCAAGCGGTGTGTTGTAGAATATCGCATCCATTGAACGTTTCAGATCAACGGGAAGCTGCTCGTATTTGTCGCGGCAGTCTTCGGGCAGAAGTATTCTCCTTGCACCCGCAGCCGCAGATGTTACAAATATCTCATTGAGGTCTGTCACAAGGTCTGCCATACTTCCCGACATAACAACTCTGCCGCAGATGACCGTAGATGTTCTTACGGGTGTGTTTGCCAGCGCGGAAAACAGACCTACTACTTCGGCAACGGATATCTCGTCGCTGACATTGCGGCTTTGCAGATCGTTATAGTAAAGCGTGTAGTCATACTTGGTATGTATCTTATCGCTGACCGCATAGGCATGGTCTCCGAAATAGTTATAAGCAGCATTCAGACTGTCCTTGACTGCCTTCGGTGAACGTGACAGTCCCTCTATATTGCGGTAGCTGAACTTGCCCGTACCGTCGATCAGCTTATTTTCAAGCCTGTATATGCCCACCTTGCCGTCAACGGATTTTCCGACAGCGTAAACATATCCGCAGGGCATTACCGTACTGACGATAAGCGTATCGGAGGCCGTTTCGGGAAGATTTACTACAAAATGTTCATCAGTTTCAAGATCGGTATAGCCAAGTTCAACATCGCTGAACTCCAGCGGGTTCATCTTACAGAGCTGTTCCTTGACGCGGCGGCGGCATTCGATTGCGTATTCAAGCAGCATACGTACCTCTTCCTTGCTCATTCTCTCATCGGGGAAAATAAGCTTTGCAAGACCCGAGAACGTCCGTCTGACAGCCGTGTCGTCACGGGTATTGAAGCTGTGATCCAGCTCAAAGTATTCTCCGAAACCGTTGGTGAGATCGCGGCTTCTCATAGCATGACAGAATTCCGAGAAGCAGTCGGTTATCAGACCGTAGCCGCCTGTAAAAAGACTTGCTCTCAGCTTAGGTGTCTCCCATCCGGGGAGATAAGCATGGATACGGTCAAAGAAAGCCGAGTCGTTGTTGAAACCGTCGGGGAAGGGCTCAAACAGATTTGTAGTGCGGAGCATCTCCTCGACGCTCCTGAACGTATTTCCCTCAAATGCTATTGAAGCATCCGAGCTTATGGAATCACTGCCCCTTGCAAAGCTGCCGTTTGCCATATAGTTTTTCATTATCTGCACCATATCTCCAGAGGTGTCGTTGATTCCGCCCACTTCGTCAAAGGCAATGCAGTCCCAGTTGCCCACAAGCCCTACTTTGTGTGATGACATATTGTAGAACATATTGGAAACCGTTGTGTGTCCGCTGCTCATAAGTATTGAGTAGGGTGAAAGCTCACTGTATGCGTGGGACTTGCCTGTTCCTCTCGGACCTAGTTCCACAAGGTTATAGTTACGCTGGATGAAGGGAACAAATCTCAGCAGATAGTGCATTTTCTGCTTTGCAGAGAGCTGATCGGGTTCATACCCCGCCGAGCGCATCAGCAGATCGACCCATTCCGCAGTTGTGAACTGCTGCCTTGCGGAGATCATTTCATCAAGATCGAGATTGGGCATCTGTATGGGCTTCAGCGCGGCAATAGCAAAGGGAGAATTATACTTTGATTTTTTCTTCTTCTCCTTTTTCTTCTTTACCTGCTTGTTCCCGAAGATGTCAACAGCATCCTCCTCGGATTCTCCCTCCTCTTCTTCAAGACCGACATATTCCATTTTAATGATACACCAGATACCGCCAATAAGCAGCTTTTCATTATGCACAACAAGATCGGAACCCACTTCAAATGGGTCTATTTTCAGATTTACAAAACTGGCTATATACTTGTCCTCACGCTCGACAAACTCGACCGTGAGCTTGTCAATGACAGTATACTGTCCCATTTCCTTGATGCGTGACTTTACAAACTCGCTCTGATCGGGGCGGACATAGTTCTCGGTCAATATCTTCTTAATCTTTTCAAGACCGATCTTGACTGCCTCCTCGTCATCGGTGGTGCAGTACATGCCCAGCAGATATTCCAGAACATAGGTGGGAACATTAGCTCCCTTTTTCATCAGGGCGGTAAGATCCTTACGAACGACCTTCCCCGGGAAGGCATTGATTACCTTCATATCAAACTGATCCATATTCATTCCTCCGATATTTCTGTTTGGTATATCCAGCTCGGCTTCAAGCTGACGATTTGCATCCTGTGTATTGATTGCCTTGCGCTTCCGGTATTCTGCAAGACGCTTTTTTCCATGAGAGGAAAGAAGTATCGTCAGCCCGAGCTTCCCGACGGATATGATCTCGCCCAGCGCCCGCATATTTTCACGGTCTCGCTTAGCCTGAACCTCCTTCGGTGTCGGGTATGTTTTCGTAGCCCAAAGGGTATATCCGCCCTTTTTCGGCTTGAATTTATATACTCTCTGTTTCATAATCAAAAATCAAAATCATTAGCAAAAGCTATCTTAATCGAAAACTCCGTACTCTCGATGACAGCACCCGTGTCCTTATCAACTATGTTCATATAGTAAACGGCATTGCTGTCAAACTGAACGCTTTTCAGCGTAAATCTTAGTCTGGTCACTCTCTCCTGGGGCTCGCCTGTCTTGTCGGCAACAACGGTCTGCACATCGCTGACAGGGTTGGAAAGCCTGTCGCAGAGATAGATCTCGTATGTGGCAGGAACAGTCTTTCCGCTCACTGCTTCCTTCTGCATGAAATCAAGCGAGAAGATATTGTTGCTTATCTTTCGTGTCATACTGATAAGTGTCAGCATAACTTTCTTTATATCCACAAAATGCTTTGAACCTGTCCTGATATTCTTGAAAGCTATCAGCGGCACACAGCACTCCGGCAGCGATACTCCGCCGTGAACGAAATTCATCCCTCCGCCCTGTTTCTTTATCCTGATATTGTCATAGGGCGCAAAACCGATGATATTCTCTGAAAATTCGTTCATCGGAACAGTCATAAGTATGTCGGACGAGCTGCCCTTATCGGCAAGAATATACCGTTTTCCTGTCTCAATGATATTTCCCGAAACAAGGGCCGAATCAGCCTTGTCGCTTTCGGTGAGAGGCTCATAAGAGTAGATAAAGCCGTGATCGGAGGTAATAAATATGTTCGTGCCGTTCATTGTATTGATCACAAGACGCACCAGATTTTTCAGTTCTTCGAGCGCTTCGGTGCAGGCTTCAAAGACTTGCTTTTCGGTGTTCGGTTTGTCACCGACGGCATCTATTTTGTTGTGATAGATATATACGGTCTCTGCGTCCTTTATAAGCTCCCTGCGCTCGGTCTGATTCATCGAGAGCAAAGCTTCGTAAGTCACGGCACAGTTTCCCGCCGCAGCTTTTTTAAGTATCCTGCCGCGGGCATCTGTGCTGTCGGTGGGTTCGCCGTCACAGAGGATCTTGGCATCAGATGTTATTGTCAGTTTATCGTGAGGAAGCAGCGCTGCCATACCCAGCTTGGTTATGCTCGGGAACACAGACTGCATAGCCGAAAGATCAGCCGTGCCGTTGGTCTCTCGTGTGAGCTTTTCCGAAAGCTCGGCAGCCGTATCAAAGCGCAGAGCATCGGAGATAATGACGAAAGCCCTTGCGCCGCTGCGGACAGTAGGCTCGACCTTTCTTATATAAAAATTCAGCTGCTGAGGTATGCTCTCAAGAGCAAATCCGTTTTCAATCTGATCCTTTATCAGCTCGCACCACTGACTGTTCAGCTCCGAAAGATACCAGTTCTTATACACTCTCTCGGCAGCGCCTATCGCACCCTTGAACAGGTCGTCAAGAGCGCCCAGTGAGCTTGTCAGGCTTTTGCGGAAAGCGATATGCAGACGTCGGTAATATGTATCCATAATATACAGCCCGCCGGTGTACTTATCCCAAAGCTCCTTGTATGTCCCGTAATGGAAGCCTGTTATATGCTCGTAGTGGAACTCCTGCATTTTGGCGATATAGTAAAGCCCGTCGTAGAAATACGAATACTTGTCGTACCACTTGGAGGTGCGACGGCTTTCGACGGCAGCAAGTATTTCCTCGGTCTTGATGATGTTCTCGCCGATCTCGCCCATAAATCTGCCGATGATACATTCGTCAATGCAGGGCAGGCTGTCGGATTTGAGCAGCACCGCCGTATCAAGCTTTTCAAGCCGTGTGGTGAGATCAAAGCGGCTGCTCACATCATTAGCAATATCAAACAGCTTCTCGCTCTCGGGAGAGTTCGCCCAGTCGTCAACAAAGGCATAGCAGGCGGTCTGACACTCGGGGGAAAGATATTTGTCAAGACCTTTCAGCACACGATCGTCACCGATCGACGAAAACGCCGTCAGCAGGATATGCGTGGCAAGCTCATAAAGCGAGAAGTTTTCGTCGGAATAGCCTGTATATCGGGAGACCATTTCGTGCAGAGCCTCCGTACTGCCAAACTTGCCGATACGCTCCAGCGCACCGTTATCCTCGTCGGAGAGAGAGTCGCAGAGGATCGTCTTCAGCACGCCGTGGACTGTGTTCTGCTTTGCGCCCGAAAGCACTGCCATGATGTCGATATGCAGCTGCCCCGCATTCCCGTAATTCGTGCCGAGGGCGGCAAGCTTTGAAACGCGCTCCCGGCTCTCAAAGAACTTGGTATAATGCTTCATGGCGCGGCGCAGCGGGACGGTCTGCGGGATGTGCAGCTCGTCCATCTGCATTGAAACGAGATCGGCGCGGAACTCCTCGCTGTAAAGCTGGATATCCCGAAGCCAGTTGTCCTCGCGGGTCTTGTAGGTCAGCGGATCGTAAACGAGATAATTGCTCTCGGTGTCGGTCTCGGAGAGCAGCATTTTCGCCTCGAAGAGATCATCCCCCGAGAGCTTCAGCAGCTTGACATCAGGCAGTTCAAGCTCGTCCAGCATAGGCTCAAACTCCCGTTCCGAGTCGAACCAGAATATGATCCTGCGCTTGTAGTAATCGGGCAGAGGCTCGGCAAAGCGTTCCGTGAGGGTGCGTCTGATATTATCTATCGTCATTTTATCTTCTCCAGTATGTCAGCGAATTTTGCGTAGTTTACCTTCACGCCGTCGTCGAGGTCAATGTCGATCATCATATCGGCAAGGTGGTGGACTTTCTCTTCGTAGGCGTTGATCTCGGCAAGCTGATCGGTGAGCTTCTCCTGCTGCTTTTTGAGCTTCACGCGGTCGGAGGGCGCAGCGCTCTCCATTTGCTCGGCGAGCATCGAAAGCTGCGTGCGGTAGCGCTCCTGGAGCTCGTGGACGTACCCCGTGCGAACGGTTGCAACAGTCGTTCTCTGCCAGCGGTGCATATACACCAGCGCCTTGAAAGCGTGCTTTTTGCCGGAGCTGAAAAGCCAGTATATCGGGCGCTTCTGATAGATCTTGCAGTGGTCGGCGTAGAAGCCGTTGAGCAGATAATTTCGTATCACCTCGCGCGGGGTGCCTTTGCCGCCCAGTGCGCCGGCTATAAATTTCAGGTTCTCCTCCAGCGTGTCCTCGCCGTAGACCACGCGGACGAACTCGACGATAAGGCCGGTCAGGTCGTCTTCGAGGTAGTCGTCATCGCAGATCGGGATGACGTTGTCCTTGTCGGGGATGATCGTCTTGTACTTTGAGGCATCCCACTCACCGCCGGCGTAGGCGAGCCCCTTGACATCGAGGGAATAGCGCCCGAACCAGCAGCCGACGGCGTAGCTTATCAGGCTTTTGATCTCACGGGTGAGGTCGGCACGGCGCACGGTCACGTCCCTGTCCTCGACCTCGGGGGTGAGCTCGTCCTGCAGGCCGTAAATGTCGATGAAAATGCGATTGAGTTCTTCCTCGTTCGCCTTTAGTTTCTGGAAACGGGATTCGCATTCGGATTCCCAGTTTTTGTATTTATCGGATATTAGTGTTCCCATTGTTTTCCTCCTGCTATACTCCAAGTAGCTCTGTATTTTTAGTTTTGCTTGTTTTGAAAAACAATCTATTACTGATTATATCCTTTGCAGGTTTAGGTAACCTGTCGCAGGTTTCAATTGCAGTTTCAAGAACAGTTCTTATTTTAATTTTACTTGCATTTTTGACCGCTGCAGATGCTGTTACCTCACTTTCACAAGCCCGTATCAGTCTTTCCATAAACCTTGAAATTGAATCTATGTATTCGTGTTCAAGTCCATAGTTTATGTCAATATAATTGTAAGGATTAAAGTCCAATGGGTTTTGTGAAGATGGTTTATTCTGTAATACTATCAGCTCTGGTGTTCCTGAATATCTCCAATTCTTCAATCGTTTCTCTAAATTTTCTCTGACTTCTATAAAACAGGAATCACTATACTCCCATTTACCATTATCAACTCCTTTTATTTCTTTTGCATCCGAGTATGAGCCTGAAAAATCCTCAGAATAACCAAGCATATATATACTACAATATCTTTTTGATAGTTTATGCCAATAATTTATATTTTCTATAAATTCATCGGCATTTTCGTCTTGAGGTTTAACAATCAAGAAAATTACAACATGCTGTTCCTCGATATCACGTTCGATTTTCTCTATACCATCTATATCATATATTGGATACATTTTACACCTCCATTAAATCAGCGGGTGCCGTTCAAAATCCCAGCTGGTTTCAAAAGCATCCCAATCTTTCTTACTCTCTTTTATGTTTTCGGTTACTATCGTTTCAATATGTGATTTTGTTTCAGTATCATTAGGGAATAAAACTGGGATGTTTGCTACATCTCCACATTGACAATGCATTGTAGGTGCTATCATCTTTAGTATAGCAGTAGCAACTTTTGTATTACATAAAGCTAAAAGGAACATAGAAGAATCCGTACTAAAAAAGCTCATACCTGTAATATCAAATAAATGACCATAAGGTTTATAACGAAACGCATTCGTTGAAGAGGTGATATCAGACCAACTTATTGAGCTTTTAAACATATAATTTAGATTTTGTGGCCTTGAACGCAGTTTACCGTTTGTATCGTAAAAATGTTTTATTTCATAACCGTCATTCTCCCAATTTACTACATAATCGTTATTCCCATACCATTTTCTAAATTCTCCACCTTTATTATATGGAAACCACTTATATTTGCTATCTGCTGCTTCTGCTATACTTGCTGCGTAAAAATTAATCTTTGATATTATTAATTCAAACCATTGTCTAACAAATCTGTTATTATCAGCTGTTGCTAAACCTTGCTTTGAATCTGCAATATCGCCTAATTTATAACCATTTTTAAACGCCCTAACAAACGCCTCACTCACCCAATAAGCCACAGGCATCCCCGGAATCTTGGAGAAGTTTTCAGAGTTGCTTTCGTAGTAAAAACCGCACTTGTGATCTGCAATTGCTTCAAGGGTTTTCTGCCTTTGTACTTCCATACCGCCCCTAAAATCAGTCAAGCGGAAATAACAGCCGTTTTTGTTTACATAGCTGTTTTTCAGAACGAAAGTGCAAATCGGCACAGTCGCTTCCTCAAAAGCTGAATACTCAAACTGTATCAGCGTTTCGATAGTTTTACTGCTATATATGTAGCTGCGCAGTTTTTCATAAGACTGAATGAACATCCAAACATAAGGCGTTAAAAAGCCTGTGTAACCCGTAGGCTTTGCAAGCTGTGTACACTTAACAACAAACGCAGAAAACAGGTCTGATTTATAGTCGGCAAAATTGCTCTTAACAAACTCCGACAGCTTCGCGTTCATGCCCGAGCCCCCCATATACGGCGGGTTCGTGCAGACCACATCGTATTTCTGCCCCAGTATCTTGGCGGCACGCATCATCATTTCAAGCTGCCGCATTGTAAGGCCGAAGGTTGGCACAAAATCGGCGGCGGCTTCGTCAAGCCCCTCGGGCAGGGTGACGGTCATCAGCGAGCCGTAGGTGTCGGCGTCGCGGAACTGCTCCGCAAAACGCCTGAGCGCTCCAGAAAGCATCGAGGCGTCCGCGCCCGTTACGTCCGCGAAGTTGGCAAGGTTCGGCTGGTTTTCCGGGCTGAAAATGCGCCGGTTGTACTGCCTCGCCTTCATCATCACCGAGAAATACGCAAGCTGATAGGCGCGGCGGTCGATGTCCAGCCCCCACAGGTTGTGCCGCAGTATGCTCTTTGCCGCGTCGCGCTCGCTCCACCCGCAGGCGGTGTAGATCTGCATCAGCACCTCAAACGCATAAACGAGTATATGCCCCGAACCCATGCACGGGTCAAGAAATTTGATCTGCTCCGGTTTAATATCCTTGTATTCCGCGCGCAGCTTTTCAAGCTCCGCCTTGACGGCTTCCTCCTGCTCGGCTTCTTCAAGGTAGTATTTCCAGTCGGCATTTTCCGGCTTCCCGTGACCCTCCGTCCACAGCCGTCCGAGGGAGTTTTCCACCATGTAGCGCACGATCCAATCAGGCGTGAAAAGCTGTGTTGCTGCCGGTATCGCCGCTGCGCTGATCTTTATGTTTTTCTTCAGATCTGCGAAGACTTTGTCCTTCGGCTCGGTGTTGTAATACTGATAAAGCCACCCGATGATCTGCACCTGGTCTTTCCAGTCATCCTCGGGGATGTCCTCCACCATATGCGCGATGACACTGTCTGACCTGAGCAGGTTCGCCGGGAACAGCAGCTCCGTCCACCCGCCGATCTGCTCGAACATCTCCGGCAGACCCTCGTTCAGCGCATTGCACTGCGTGATGATAATATATTTATATAAGCGCTCGTTCTCCTGCGTTTCCAGCAGTTCAAGAACAAGCTCTTTGTCAAGGCCGTCGATCTCTAAATTCGCCGCATTGGACAGGGCTTCGGGCTTGAATGCACCGTTCTCGTCCGAGAATATCCTCGTGTGGGACGGCAGATAATTGTTGACCTCCATGAACCGCAGAGCGATAAAGCGGTTGAACCAGGTGTAGGCGGCTTCTTCCATTGTCTGTGCGAAGCCGTTGGAATTTATGTTTGCAATCAGCTGCTCCCGCTGCCGCCGTTCCTCCAGAGTCAGCGAGCGCCCGTTGACCGACCCCAGCGCAGGATCATTCACCCCGCCCTCGGTGATCTCGTATTCATAAGCCCTCTGCGTCACCGCCCCGATGAGCGTAACTCTCGCCGCGACCGCAAAGTTTTTGATAGCTGTTTTGTTCATATTTTTACATCCTCTCAGATGATGTGCAGCACATCGTTTCCGTTGAGCTTGTTCATAAGGGTCTCCTTCAGCTCGGCGAGATACTCGTCGATATCGCCCTCGCTTTCGAGCTTTGCCGTCGGGCAGACGGTGCTGCGGCTAACGGTGACGGTCTTGACATCGGTTTTGTCCTCAATCACCAGCTTTTGCAGATACTGCTGCCTGATGTTGGCGATCTGTATTTTCATAGCGTCAAGCGTGGTGAGCTTGGCCGCATTCCTGGCGGCCTGTTTCTTGTCGTCAAGAGCCTTGTCCGCACTTGCGACAATAGCTTCCTGGCTGATGTCGGCGGTCCGATGAATCTCGCCCATAGCCGCCTGTATCTCGCTGATGACCTCATCGCACTTCTGCGAGAGCAGACGCTTGTAGGTATCTTCGATCTTCTGAATAAGCTCGGGCAGTTCGCTGATGCGCTTGTAGGGCTTGGCCATTGCAAGTATCTCGGTGATCTTTGATACTGCTGCCAGCGCATCGTCCTCGGTGCGGAAGTATTCTTTTTCCTCGTTTACCGATTTGACAAGAGAATCTGCGCTGTCATAAACCGTCCTCTGCACACGGAAGAATGTTCTGACATCCGCCATATCATCGGCAAGGTCAAGAAAATCATCCTGCATATTCACAGCCTTGTTCAGCAGCGCGATGTTGTCGTTCTTCTGTGCAAGCAGATCTCCGCAGAGCTTGATGCCGCTTTCGATGACGTCTCTACCGGGATAGCTTTTGGTGCTGTATTCCTGGGTGAGCAGGGTGTTAAAATCATCGCGCTCGGCGGTGAATTTTTCGAGGATATATGCGATTATGCCGTCCTCGTCATCAGGAACAGCACCGAGGGTGCAGTTAAAATACTCGCTGAGGAATTCTCTCGCCTTTTTGATAAGCGCAGTCGGCGGAGCAACACGGAATGAAATGATAGCCTTGTCTATCTCGCTTCTGCGGCGGAGATAGTCGGGCATTTTTCTATCACACGGCTGAATAACGGCACCGCTGTATTTTAGAGTCAGCTTCTGATCGGCGATAAGCTCCGCAGTCACAGCGGCAATGTCGATTTCGCGCCAGCCGTAGGGAATAGCGGAATACCTCTTCTGAATGTCGCCCATAGAGGTCGGCAGCTGTTTCATCTTCTGTATTTCAAGATACTTGAACAGCTCTCTGACAGCCTCGGCATTCGGGGATTCGGTGCCCTCAAACCGCATCTGACCGTCGCCTTTGAGTATCTGCAAAATGTCATCGTCGCTGTCATAGTTCTTCTGTATATATCCCAGCTTGGTGTAAACGCTCTCGATAAGAACAGACAGCGCGTGCTCTATCCTATCCTTGACGGAGGACAGCTTTATGGTCAGCTTGTCGCCAGCAGCATATATTCTCCCCTCGGAGATAGCCGCCGAGATAAGCTCCTCTGCACGCTTTTCGTGGGCGGAGGCATCGTTCTGCCTGTCCCTGATTATTCTCTGTATCATTTCAGGGAGCTGTGCTACGTTCTTGCTCTTGACGAAGCGTCTGATCTTCATTGCGTCCTCAAGCTCGCTGAAATAGGGCTGGCTCTCGGCAAGCACAATGATGACCTCGTTCTCAGCTTTGGATTTCATAAGGAAGACCGAATCGTCAGTAGTGTATATCTCGGAGGCAACTGTTATAAAGTGCAGTTTTACGGCGCCCGTAAGCTGCCCGATTACAGTTTCGTCTATGCACTGATCGTAAGGAAAATCATACTTGCCGTACTTGAATTTCTTGCTGACATACAGCTTGCCGAAGATCAAGTCGGAGATTGCCTTTGTAATGATCGCGCTGTCAACAGGAGTGTTTCTGATCTCACGGGCTATATCCTGCTCATCATCGGTCAGGAAGGTATATGTATCACCTGCCCGGGACACATAATTCTGCGAAACGAGCCTGTCCAGCGAACGCTGAATCTCAAAACGGGAATTGATCTTATCTGTACGGATATCCTCCGCCATAAGAATGCTGATATTATCCACATTCGCCTTGACATCGTCAACATAGCGGACGAGATACAGCAGCTTCAGTATCTCAACATCATACGGCTCGATACCGTCGTGATTATCGGCGGCTGCCTGACAGCGGTCGATAACTCTGCGGATAGAGCTTTCAAGGAAGGTATGAACGGTATCGTAGAAAAGATAGAAAGGAACAAGGGCATACTCGTCCTTATCCTGTATTGCCTGCGCTGCCTCCTGGAAGCCCGAAAGCATCGAGCGCTCACCGCCAGAAAGATGCTTGCCGGAGTTTCCGTGCTTGCGTATCTGTGCCAAAACGTTCTGCATCAGCTTGAACTGATAAGGCACAAAGGGATAGGTTTCTACGAAATCGCCTTCACCCGCATAACCCTTCAGATCAAGAACAGCATTACTGAAAGTAAACAGATTTTTCAGCACCTGATCGTTTTTCTCATACTGCATTTTAAGAAGCTGCTCGGCGGTATCGGTCTTTGCGAGAATACGCTTTTTGATAACTTCATCCACAGACGAAGAAGAAAGGCTAAGCCTTGTGTTGAAGCGTCCCTGTATCTTGGAAAAGTCATCTCCGCTGATCTTGGTGATGCTGTCGATAGCCTCCTGGCTCGTGACCATTACCCATACCTTGCCGCCGCATTTTGTGCCGAGCTCTTCCACCATTGTCTGCAAATTCAGCATCAGGTCGGAATCCGAGCCGATGTACTGCCCGACCTCATCGATCATAAACAGCAGGCGGAAATCTCTGCCTTTGCCGTCAACGTATTCCTTGATCTCCTTAACAAGCTGCTCTATGCTTAACTCGATCTCTTCCTCGCCGTTGAACCAGTTTCGGGCAGCTGTCTCGCTCATTTCAAGAGCTTCAGACATAGCCTCCACCACATCGTCCTCGAAAAACGCAAAGGAATCCCTTGAGTCATCCCAGCTGCCGCCGTTGATACGCTCAAAGCATTCCCTGAACTGTTCTGTCCTGCCTTTTTTCTGAATAAACTGCTCCAGCTTTGCGACCTTAAGATCGTTGCCGTAGAAACCGAGATGTTCGTAGAACACCTTTGCAAACACACGAAGAATAGCCGTCTTGTCCTTGGTAAGAGGGCTCTTAGAATCAATATTGAACAGTATCGTTTCGGCGGGGACCCTTACGCAGTTTTCCAGCTGTGCAAACATCATAGGATCGTCAAATTTATCCGAAAAATAATCAACTGCCTTTCTGCCGCCGACCGTTTTGTTTGAGAGCAGATAGGACAGTATTTTCAGAAAGTGTGATTTACCGCTTCCAAAGAAGCCCGATATCCAAACACCGATCTTATCGGTTGGCTGTTCAAGCGAGCGCTCGTAAGTATTCAGGAATGTACTGAAATGCCGCCGCAGTTCTTTTGTGATTATGTATTCGCTCAGTTCCTGGACTATCGACTGTTCATCGTCCTGTGCCACCTTGATAACACCGTTTATATCTCGGTTAATGTTTGACTTATAGATGTTCTGTAAACGCATAGTATTGCTCCTTTATAGCATATTGAAAGCACGGTAGTAATTACCGTCACCGAATTCATCAAATAGTGAAAGCTGCTGCCCGTTGTATTTTCCGGGATACAGCATAACAACAGGGATATCCGAAAAGACGTGCTGGATATTGTCGAGGATGTTGTGCGCCCGCATAAACGGGAATACTTTTCCGACACCCGTCAGCAGCAGGATATCCCCGAACTTGTGCGGCTCATATTTCATCTTCTCAACAAAGACCTCGGGGGAGGCGACTTTTTGCAGCTGCCTCAGCAGTCCCTCCGAACCTTTCTTTTTCTCCATAGCAGGAATGCTTTTCAGTATCCGTTTTTCCTCACATATCTGCAAAAAGATCTTATACAGATCGCATTCGATCAGGCGGAACTTGCCGTTCTCTGAAGCGGTAAGCCCTGCAAAGAAATCGCGTACTTCCATTTCCTCCTTCGGGTCATAGCAGAAAACGTGTATCCCGACTTCGTTTGAAAGCCCCTTGTTTCCGAGAAAAACATCATCAGAGAAACGTGCTTTTATTTGATCGAGCTGATTTGTCAGTTCATTCATATCACAAAACCTCAATTAAAACAATTAAATGCCGCCAGCGCCTCAGTATCTCCCTTTGCCCTTATCGCATCCTCCAGCTCGGGGAACAGATATACGGGCTGTAATAACTGCGCTCGCGGGCTTTCGAGATACTCGCATTCAACCAAAAATCTCACAAGCACCTGTTTGAGCTTTTTGACGGTTGCCTCGCTCCACTCGCCGACGGCGTGTTCTTTTTCTTCAAGTGTCATAAAGAACACGTTAACATCCTTTGCCGAGAAGTCAAGCTCCTGCACCCTATACTTTTCGCCGACAACCTCTGTCATAAAATCATACACGATACCGTTTTCACACATGATCGCATAGAGATTGATCTGCCTTGCGACATCGGCGGAGGCATTGGCGATGTGATAAACAAGTTCATCGGAGTCAAGAGCATCAAGACGCTTGAAACAGGTGTTGGCTATGCTTTTTATCATGCGCTCCGTTGGAAATTGAAACAGGTTTTCACTGTATATCTTTTCAATAGCTTCCTCACGGGAACAGCCTTGCAAAATAAGACCGGCAGCAGTCCGCATCTCATAGAACAGGAACTGCTCCCGAGTCAGACTGCCGTTATAGTGTTTTTCAATCATTTTTAATTTCCTTTTGCCTGAATTACAATCTTCAAGCTTTATTTTCACCCAAATATTAACAAATAAGATTATAATTTCTTCTCTTTAATTATACCAACAAAACATAATAATTTCAATACGCATTTCTGATAATTATGCACAAAAACAGTTGTGCAACATGTATAGATGATTGTATAACCTTAATTGAAAATCATACGAAACCATATATTAATCTTTTGATCAAAATTTATCATGCATGTTAAACTGCACAAACACTTTATTCAGCGCTGATAGGTCATCCGGACCCGTCAGCGCGTTTCACACCCACAAACAAACGTTCTATCGGTGAAACGCCTTTGTACAATCCTACAAACCTCTAACTGTCCAAAAAATAGCATTGACAGCTGTCACGTGCTGTGATATAATTCGAGCAAGAACATAAGTTCTGCAAAGACGGATGTGGCTCGCTATAAATGACAACAGAAAAACTATGCCCAAGCTGAAATGTCCGCACTGCGGCTCACGCTGCGCTGATGTCGCGGATGCAAAGCTGAAAAACAGCAGCGTGGTCTCCGCCCTTGGTGCAGAACCGGCGGACTATATTATCGAGTGTCCGAGGTGCCATAAGCTGTTCGGGCTGTATATCAAGGTGCTGCACAGTGCGTGAATAGTTTTCCAAAATGTATTGCAATTGTGCGCACAATGTGATATAATATCTGTGTAGGATAACTGTTCAGCATGGAAGGAGTGTTAATTATGGCAGCAAAATCTTCAAATCTGTATGCACGCATAGAACCGGATGTTAAGGAGCAGGCCGAAAGCATAATCGAAGCTCTTGGGCTCACGGTTTCAGCAGCGATCAATATGTTTTACAAGCAGATCATTTTTCAGAACGGACTTCCGTTTGATGCAAAGCTCCCCACACCTAAACCGATAGCTATGGGAGCTTTGACCAAAGAACAGCTTGATGCAGAGATCTCCGAAGGATACAATGAAATGCTTGAGGGCAAGGGCAGACCTGCCGAAGAAGTGTTTGCTGAAATCCGAAAGGAAAACGCACTATGAAATATTCAGTGATCGTTGAACCGCACGCAGCTGCTGATATGCAAGGCATATACAGGTATATCGCAAACGAATTGCTTGAACCGCAGACAGCAAAAAATCTTCTTGAACGTATCGAAAAAAGCATCCTCGGACTTGATTCTTTACCGTTCAGGTTCAAAAAGTATAATCATGAACCGTGGAGATCAAGAGGTGTTCATTCTATGCCTGTCGAAAACTTCGCTGTTCTTTATGTTCCCAGCAAGGAAAAGCGTGAGGTCTACGTTATCCGAGTATTCTACGGCGGTATGGACATTGATGAACAAATGAAAAAATGATGTAGTCTAACCATCCACCCGGCGGTGAATTCGGGAATAATGGGTCGGGATCATTACGAACGCAGAGGAAAACTCTGTCCGTATGATCCCGGCCTTTTTTGTTTCAAAAATCAAATCGAAAGGAGAAAGAAATGGAAAATCAGATCGTAAGGTGGATATCGAGCTTGTTGATGACGTCAATGACGACATGACGACACAAACGTATATCGGACAAAACCTTGATAGTGTTGTCACCGATGACGACAAAATCGAAAATGACATTACTCCTCCGGTATCAGAAGTGTCGTCATTGATGTCATTGTTGTCACAGATCAATGTGAACGATCCTGATGCGGGCGATAAACTTGTTATGGCAGCAGCAAAAAGTATCGAATCTAAGTGTGCAGAGCAGGGCACACCGATCACACCGTTTGAAGAATTCTGCAAACAACAGGAAGAAAAAGAGCGAAAGAAAAAAGAAGCAGAGCGACAGTTCATTGATATACCGTCAGAGGAAAAGCCGAAAAAGATTTCAGTTTCGGATGAAAAGAAAATTGTTCTCTCCGGCAAAAACAAAATCGATGCCGCCGTTATATTTCTGAAAGCATTTCTGTTAAAAGCAAGACTGAAAAGCGCGTGATATTTTTTTCTTCGCAATTATTATTCCAAAACTATTGCTGCAACCGCGGGCGCAAAATGAAAAGCTCAATACAAATGTAAGCGACCAAAGGGAGCGTAACGCGAATTGCGCCGTCGCCGCTGCGATCTGCACGGAGGCTGGATTGTCCGTGGCAAGCATAGCGCGTGGGCGACCACTGCCGCTTTTGGCGGCTGCGGCACCTCGCACCTATGCGGGAGACCCGCACCCCCTCTTTATTATTGGCGTAGAGAAGAAAGGAGAGAGTATGCCGAGAAACCAAACCAAACGAGTGACCATTCGGCTCACGCCGGAGGAGTATCATACTCGGATGTGGAAACGCATCGAGGCGGCAGGAGCAGAGCAAAGAGCTGACCGAAGCTCTCGGCAAGATCACCAGGAGAGTGTACCTGTTCACGGCGGCGGTCTTCCTGACCTCAGTTCTGCTGTCGGGGCTGGTATCGGTGCTTTGCTTGCACTGGCTGACTTAGACAGTAGCGACGATCCCGAGGAACAGCGCCGTCGGTATGAAGCATATCTCGCATCGCAGAATCTCAAATTCGTTATGGATATCATCGTAAAGCTGTTGGAAAAACTCAACGAGATAGACGAGCGGAGAGCGGCGCAGAGTTTCCAAACTGAGGTGCGTAACGAATCAGAACAGCAGGAGATGACCGCACAGGAAGAATCCGAAGAACAGGAGGAACAGCCAACCGAAGAACAGACGATGTAAGCCCCACAGCGCCCTGTGTGCCACCGATGTTTCGCGGCGGTGATACACCCGCGAGGTAAAGTAAAGGGGCTGTCGGGGCGAGTGTGGGCGTCACAGGGCGGGTGGACGGGAACGGTCGGATATGTCAGTTGTGACGGATATCCGCAGAAAAATTCAGTGGTAATGGTGATAACATTCGGGAGGTGATAGTGGTAAAATAGTAGAGTAGAAACAAAGGCAGGAATATTTTACCTCTGCGCGAGCAAACTAAATACAGGAGTGATGCCATGAAATTGACCGAAAGCAGCAAGGCACTTGAGCTTAAAAAACAGACCCTTACGGCATGGACGAAGATCCTCCTTGATAACGGAGAGATCGATCACAAGAAGTATGATCTTATGCTCGTTCTGATCGACAAGCTCAGTGCCTGAACAAACCCGGCTGATGCCGGGGGATACATATTCGGAAACGGACAGGAGGCACTTCCCTTCTGCAATCAAACGGTCTTAGCTGCGGCCGCGAGAAAGCCGAATGTGAAGCCCGGGAATGTTTCCAAAACGCCCTTGCGAGAGGTAAATATTTCCGTCCTATTGTATTGCTCAGACGGATATAGTATAATGAATAAGAGGTGATCGTTAAATGGATATCTACAACGCAAGACAGTTGATGCTATCCGAAAGAAAGACAATATTCGATCTTGATATAAACGTTACATTCTACGCCCGAGTTTCATCTTTAACAGATGAACAGGAAAACTCGGTAGAAAACCAGGTCGCTTACTTCACTGAAATGATAAGATCAAACCCTCATTGGAATTATATCGAGGGTTATGTTGACCGCGTGAGAGGTGAATCCGCAAGCAACCGTCCGAATTTTATGAGGATGATAGAGGACGGAAAGCAAGGTAAGTTCGATCTTGTGCTGACAAAGGAAGTCAGCCGATTTGCAAGAAACACTATCGACAGCCTTACATTTACAAGAGAGCTGCTCTCGGCAGGTGTCGGGGTCTTCTTTCAGAATGATAACATCTGTACGATAGATCAGGACTCGGAACTTAGGCTTACGATCATGTCAAGCATAGCGGCTGATGAAGTCAGAAAGCTCTCCGAGCGTGTCAGGTTCGGACACAAGAGGTCAATAAAGAACGGAAACGTGCTTGGCAACAACAGGATATTCGGCTACGACAAAAAGGACTGCCGATTGGTTATAAATGAAGAAGAAGCCAAAATGGTCAGGCTGATATTTGAACTCTACGGTGCCGGCGACACCAGTGTACGCAAGATCGAAAAGATACTCTATGAGAAAGGCTATCGGGGCAGAAACGGAACACGGATACATCACAACACAGTATCGGGAATAATTCAGAATCCGAAGTACAAGGGCTACTACTGCGGGAACAAGGTGACAATCGTGGACTTCCGCACTAAGGAGCAGAGGTTCCTGCCGAAGGACGAATGGGTGATGTATAAGGACGAGACAGGCGAGATCGTCCCGGCGATCGTATCCGAAGAGCTGTGGGATCGCTGCAACAACATCTTTGAGCAGAGAAGCACAGTAATAAAAAGCCGAGAACACTCATTCAAGGATCAGAGCGTATTCACGGGAAAGATATGGTGTCAGGCACACGATAAACCGTATTGGCGCACCTGTTTCTCCAACAGCGCCTCAAAAGGCAGACCTGTTTATCAATGGATATGTTCCGAGAAAAGAAGGTTCGGTGCAAAGACCTGCCTCTCATTCGCAATAATGGAGACCGAGCTGTATAAGATGCTCTCTGATTTCTTCAAAAGCATAGCCGAAAACCTTGAGGACTACATCGACACATTTTTCAAGATATACAAAGCCGCAGACCAAAGTGATCTTGTAAGAAAAGAGCTTAACGATCTACAGGTACAGCTTGACAAGGAGAACCGCAAACGTGAAAAGCTCCTGGAACTGTATATGGACGAGACTATAAGCAAGGACGAGTTCACTTCACGGAACAATAAATCTACCGAGAAGATAGAAAGCATTGAAAATGAGATCGCTTATATCAGATCAAAAAGCGAGGATGATGAACAGTACGCGAAGTCGATACGTCGGATAGGAGATTACTTCGAGAAGATGTACGATCCCGACGGTGAGTGTATGACCAAGCAGCAGGTTGATGAAATGGCAAAGGCGGTCATCGAAAGGATAGACGTTGTGCCGATCAACGAGAGGTCAATGAAACTGCAGATAAGGCTGATGACAGGTGACAGCAAACCGCTGACATACCTTAAAAAGGGCGCAAGAGCCAATCGGCATTCTGCCGTCATCAGCAAGAAGATGATCGACGCTTACAAGCAGCAGGGTCACAACTGAGTATAGTTAATCTGTCCCAATACAGGAGCGGTCCCACGCGGAACCGCTCCTGTGTTCTGTTTATAGGATATGTTAATTCTAAACATAGAATTAGCAATTGAAAAAAGCCGGACGGTATGGTATAATTATGCACAAGACAAACAGCTCTGCTGTAAGAAAAAATTCCGAACAAGGAGGTCTTTAAAATGATATTCTATGTTGACGCAAATGCAGGACGCGGCGGTAACGGCTCCAAAGAGATGCCTTTCAAAAAGATAGGCGAAGCGGCTGCGGTCGCTAAGGCAGGCGATGAAGTGCTTGTCATGCCCGGAGTTTACCGCGAATATGTGGATCCGAGGTATTCAGGCTGCAAGGATGCGAGGATCGTGTATCGCAGCACCGAACCCCTCGGAGCAGAGATCACGGGTGCAGAACCGCTGACAGGCTGGAAGCCTTATGAAGGAACTGTCTGGACGGCAAGTGTTGACAGCAGTATTTTCGGAGACTACGATCCCTACACCACTTATGTTTACGGAGACTGGTACTTCGCAGGAAAGAGCAAACACACAGGCGTTGTATATCTCAACGACCGCGCGATGTACGAAGCTGCAAGCATCGAAGAATGTGTTAAGGGCGAGAAGTCCGTTACATCGTGGGAACCCGAATACTCGGTTTACAAGTGGTATGCCGAAAAGCAGGACGGCAGGACTGTCTTCTACTGTAATTTTCAGGACAAGGATCCGAACAAGGAAAATGTTGAGATCAATGTCCGCAGAAGATGCTTTATGCCCTCACGCAAGGGTGTGGGATACATAACCGTAAGCGGATTCAGGATCAGCAAAGCGGCAACTACATGGGCTCCGCCTGCTGCATATCAGGACGGTATGATCGGTCCCCACTGGTCAAAGGGATGGATCATCGAGGACTGCGACATCAGCAACAGCAAGTGCGCAGGCATCAGCGTAGGTAAATACTACGATCCCGAGAATGACCACTATTTCACTAACAAGCACGTAAAGAGCCCGACTCAGATGGAGCGCGATGCAGTCTGCCGAGGACAGTATCACGGTTGGCTGAAGGAAAAAGTCGGCAGCCATATCATCAGAAGAAACAACATCCACCACTGCGAACAGGGCGGCATTATCGGACGTATGGGCGGGGTGTTCTCGGTGATTGAGGACAACCACATACATCATATCAACAATATGATGGAGCTTGGCGGTGCTGAGATCGCAGGCATCAAGATGCACGCAGCTATTGATGTTACAATGAGGAGAAATCACATACACCACTGCACCATGGGCATCTGGTGCGACTGGGAAGCTCAGGGGACACGTATCACTCAGAACCTTCTCCACGATAACCAGCGCCCGGCATTTGCCGAGCAGCTCCGCGGCGGTATGATGAGCCAGGATATCTTCGTTGAGGTCAGTCACGGACCGACGATCATCGACAACAACATCCTGCTCTCAGAGGCTTCACTGCGTATGCCCTCCGATGGTATTGCTGTGATACACAATCTTATCTGCGGCGCTTTCACATCCATAGATGCAGGCTGTGACAACATCGTTGAGGGAAAACTCCGTCAGAGGTACACTCCTTATCATATGCCGCACCGTACGGAAGTCATGGGATTCATGACCATACTTCACGGCGATGACAGATTTTACAACAACATTTTTGTCCAGAGGCATAGTTCCGAAGGTCACGATGACAATGACAATCACGAAGTCGGCACTCACGTATTCGATAACTTCCCAACCCATGACGAATGGATCGCCAACTTCGATATGGATACCGACACTCCCGACATGGGCAAACTCGATAAATTCCATCACCGCTATCTACCTGTATGGTGCGGAGGGAACGTCTATCTGAACGGCGCGAAGTCCTGTAAAAACGAGACTTCCAAACTTATTGACGAAGGAAGCGTTAAGGTAGATCTTGTAGACGAAAACGGAAAGCCCGTGCTCAAGACTGATATCTATTCAAAGATCGGCAGCTTCAAGGGCGGACTTATACAGACCGATATGCTCGGCAAGGCATTTGAGCCTGAGCAGAGATTTGAATCTCCCGACGGCAGAGATATAGTATTTGATTCTGACTTCAGAGGAGATCACAGAGGTGTCGAGATCCTCCCCGGACCGTTTGCATCGAAAGCAGAAAAATACGATTCACTGATCTCATATTGATACAAAAAAGCCCGGCAGCAAACTGTCGGGCTTTTTACATCAGCACAAAGCAGGAATGAATTTTGCAAACAGGAAAAGTCCGTCCTCCCCTGCCGTGACCGAGTGAGGTGTTGCTTTTTTCAGGATCGTGATCTTTCCTGCGGTGTAGTCGATCTTAACTCCCTCGTTGATGCAGTATCCACTGCCTGAAATGACCTCATGAGTTTCAAGCTGAGTTTCGTGGATGTGCTCACCGATGCTCTTCTCAGGTGCGATGTGCACAAGGTGATAGCTGAATTCGCCGTTGGTATCAGCAGCGGTGATAAGGTGTTTGAGTTCGACACCCTCAAATGTCGGATGAGGGTTCCATTTGAGGTCGCTGAATCGCTTCTCACCGTATGGTGACTTAAATGTGCCGTTGTCAAATTTGTCAAATAATGCTTTCATGTATGAAGCCTCCTTTTTGTTGATGACTATATCATACACCAAAGCAGCAGATCATTCTTGTACAAAATTGCGAAGTGACTGAATATACTCTTTCGGAGAGACACCGACTATACGCTTGAAGTATTTATCAAAATGGCTCTGATCGTAAAAGCCCGACATCAACGCAGTATCGGCAATTGCAGTGCCCTCGCCCAGAAGCTTCTGAGCTTTTCTTATACGGGTCTGTATCCTGAAACGGTTGGGAGTAAGCCCAGAGATCTCACGGAAACGCCTTATGAAATGATATTTGCTCATATATGCATTTCGGGCCAGAGCATCTATATCCTCATCCGACTCGGGGCAGGTCTCGATCCTGCTGCGCTCGCCCGAAAGAGCGGCATCCTCTCCATCTGCGAGATCGGCTGCTTCACAGATCATCTCGGCGGCATCAATCAGCTTTATGCTGATCTCCCTGTCAGTATTTTCAAACTCGGGTCGTTGCCATAAGCCTTCTACAGCTGCCGAAACTATCTGACATCGGCGCTCTTTATTGCAGAAAAGCAACTCCTTGCTTATGCACATACTCAGCATACACACGGCAGTCTCCGAGATCAGCGAGTGGTTTTCATAGGGAAGAACCGAAAAGAGCTCTCCTGTCGAAACTTTCTGTCGGGTGCCGTTGACAGAAAGCTCTGCACTGCCGTTGAGCATCGCGGAGATAACGATATCCGATGAGTGGCTGTGTTCCTCAAATCTCAGGACACCGTCCGTGATAAGAACGAATTCGATGTGTTCCGAGCGAAAGAATATCATCCTGTTGAGCATACTGTCAGCCCCCTTTCCGATGTAATTATATCACACTTCTCTGATCTTTACAACACAAACGGCTCCCCTACAGGAGCCGTTGCCTTTATCTCTCACATTTCCAGATCGCAGCGGAGTACGGAGGCAGTTCGCTGCCGCCGCCGAAATCGTGCCAGCCGCCGTTCAGCAGATCCTCTGCTCTGCCGCACCTTGCATCGAAGTGTGCGGTATAGGGCGCACCATCGGCATTGACAGCGATGAGAACACGCTCGTCCTCAAACTGACGTTCGATGATGCACTGCTTGTTGGTCAGCACAGGTACTGCAAGTGATCCGTGGCAAAGAGCCTTGCTCTCGCGGTGAGCTTTTGCAAGCTTGGAGATCCACTCTGTGAGCTCATTCTCCTGCGGCTTATCAAAGGATACACGGAGCGCAGGATCGCCGTCCTTTTTATCTGCTTTGGTGCCCCACTCGGAGCCGTAGTAAACACAGGGAATGCCCGGCATACCGAACATCAGAGCATAGATCAGAGGCAGGTGGTTCTCGTTCTGCAATACGGAAGCGATACGTGAAACATCATGATTATCAACAAAAGACAGCAGATGCATACCTCTGTAGCGGCACCACTGCTCGGGACCAAACTGATTTTTAAGCGAGTGGCAGATCTCGAACATATTCATGCAGTTGAAGCTTGAATGAAGACCCTTATAGCACTCATAATTGGTGGCGGAGTCAAGCATCTCGGGGTTGACCCAACGGGCATAATCGCCGTGGAGAAGCTCACCGAGGATGAAGAACTCGGGATCAAGGGACTTGCACACATTATGCAGGTTTTTCAGGAAGTCAAAATCGAGACAGTAAGCAACATCAAGGCGGAGACCGTCAATGCCGAATTCTTCTTTCCACTGACGGACGCAGTTGAAGATATGCTCTGTAACTGCGGGATTTCTCAGGTTGAGCTTTACAAGGTCATAGTGACCCTCCCAGCCTTCATACCAGAGGCCGTCATTATAGTTGGAGTTGCCGTCGAAACTGATATTAAACCAGTCTTTATAAGGAGAATCCCAACGCTTTTCAAGGACATCTTTAAAAGCCCAGAAACCGCGTCCAACATGATTGAACACACCGTCGAGAACCACTCTGATGCCCTCCTTATGAAGAGCGTCGCAGACCTTTTTGAAGTCTTTGTTCGTGCCGAGACGGCAGTCGATCTTTGTGTAGTCACGGGTATTATAACCGTGAGTATCTGACTCGAACACGGGTGAAAAATACACTGCGTTGCAGCCTGTCTTCTTGATATGGTCTATCCAGTCGAGGACTTTGAGGATACGGTGCTCCTCAACTCCGTCATTTTCAAAGGGTGCTCCGCAGAATCCGAGCGGATAGATCTGATAAAATACGCTTTCATATGCCCACATTATATTGGTTTTCCTTTCTGATGCAGATTATAATTGCCGATCTCAGACATCAATATTTTGTTATCATCAACCAACATATTTATTATACCAAAATAGTTTATTGATTACAATGCACACATAGGACTAATTTTTTCAAACATTGTTGGCTATATTGTACAATTAAACTATCAATAATCATACAGCATCGTGCAAAGTGCGTATCTGCGCCCCTTGTGAGTGACTGTCGAGAAATATCGGAACGGCTGTATATAAATAAGTGTAAAATTTTCTCTAAGCTATTGCATACTTTTGAAAATATGGTATAATAAATGTAAGCGGTCTTCTGCCGCTGTACGTTAACATAAGAACAATATTTATTTATGAGGTGATAAATCATGACAGAAAACGAACTCTACAAGCTGTGGTGCGAAAAGGCTGTTGAGGATCCCGATCTTCAGACCGAACTCAAGTCCATCGAGGGTGACAAGGATGCTATCCTTGACCGTTTCTACCGTGACCTTGAATTCGGTACCGGCGGTATGCGCGGAGTTATCGGTGCAGGCGCTTACAGACTCAACATCTACACTATCCGCAGGGCTACTCAGGGTCTTGCCGATTATGTAAACGAAGCCTTCAAGGATCCCGCAGTTGCAATTAGCTATGACTCGCGTATCAAGTCGGATGTTTTTGCAAGAGAGTCGGCTGCTGTTCTTGCCGCAAACGGCATCAAGGCTTATATCTATCCCGAACTCATGCCTACACCCTGTCTTTCGTGGGCTGTAAGAGCTCTTAACTGTCAGGCAGGCATTATGGTGACTGCTTCACACAACCCTGCAAAGTACAACGGTTACAAGGTTTACGGCGATGACGGCTGTCAGATGACTATCGATGCCGCAAACGCTGTTACAGCCAAGATCGAGAAGGTCGATATGTTCGGAGGCGCCAAGTATATGGACTTCGAGCAGGCTGTCAAGGAAGGCAAGGTCGAGTACATCAAGCAGGATATCATCGACAAGTATCTTGACAAGGTCGCTGAGCAGGGGATCCATACCGATCTCGTGGCTGACAGCGGTCTGAAGGTAGTTTATACTCCTCTTAACGGCACAGGCAACAAGCCTGTAAGAGCTATCCTCAAGAGGATCGGCATCAAGGAAGTAACAGTTGTTCCCGAACAGGAACTCCCCGACGGCAACTTCCCTACCTGCCCCTTCCCGAACCCCGAGATCAAGGAAGCTCTTGCTAAGGGACTTGAACTCTGCAAGACAGTAAAACCCGATCTGCTGCTGGCTACCGACCCCGACTGCGACCGTGTAGGTATCGCAGTGCCCGATCCCGACGGCAACTACGTGCTGTTCTCGGGCAATGAAGTCGGCGCAATGCTGCTGAAATACGTATGCCAGGAGAGAACCGCTCTCGGAACTATGCCTAAGGATCCCGTGGCTGTGAAGACCATCGTTTCAACAGATATCTGCAAGAAGATCGCTGCTGAGTACAATGTGGAGCTGCGTGAAGTGCTTACAGGATTCAAGTTTATCGGTGAGCAGATCGGCTTCCTCGAAAAGAAGGGCGAGGACAAGCGTTATGTCTTCGGTTTTGAGGAGAGCTACGGTTATCTTGCAGGCTCCTACGTAAGAGACAAGGATGCTGTTGTTGCTTCCATGCTCATCTGTGAGATGGCTGCTTTCTACCGCACAAAGGGCATCTCTCTGCTTCAGGCAAGAGAGAACCTCTACAAGCAGTACGGTAACTATGTTCATACTCAGAAGTCCTTCCAGTGCGAGGGTGCAAGCGGTATGGAGAGAATGAAGGAGATCATGACAGGTCTCAGAAACGATCCTCCCAAGACTATAGGCGGATTGAAAGTTCTCGTTTTCGGTGACTATATGGCTTCCGAGGAGACCGAGCTTGCAACAGGCAAGAAGACTGCAATTGATCTGCCCAAGTCCGATGTTCTCGCATTCAGACTGGAGCAGGACGCTTCAGTTATCCTCAGACCTTCGGGCACAGAGCCTAAGATCAAGGCTTACTACACCACTATCGGTGAAGAGAGAGCCGATGCTCAGAAGCTCGAAGAGACTATCTCCGAGGACTTCAAGAAGATGCTTGGCTTCTGATTATCAGAAAAAATCAAGAGGGCTGTCGCTTGACAGTCCTCTTTTTTGTACAGTTGTGTGATTCAGTGGAAGTTAAGAACTCTGTCGTAGTCATATCCTCGGTCAGGAGTAAAGTTTCTTACATTAAGTTCAAAATAGACTACGCCGTTCTTTCTGACATTTATCTTTACGGAAGCCTTGCCGCCGTCAGCCTTTATGACCTCGCTCTTTATGAGAGGATAAGCCGATGACTTGATGAGTGAAACAGTCGCAGCATCAGGGTTGGCAGGCTCACCGAGGTCATGCCAGAGTTTGAGCGGATTGCAGCATTCCTCATCGACAGTCTTTGTAATGAGGGTATACTCTTCTGCCGATGCCGAAAATTCAAACTCTCGTGCGAACTCATCACCGTCAACATTCCAGAGGATGCCTGCGTAGCCCTTATCGCTCTTTACGATGACTGCAGTATCGTCTCTGAGGACACACTCGCTGCCGTATTTTTTGAGTTGCTTATAGAACGAGAAGGTGTGGAATGTCGGCTTGGGGATGCAGCCAGCTGCCACCAGTCCGAAGCCGCCGTGGAAAGGAGTATAAGGCACACCCTGCTCCTCAAATACATCGCCGAAAGTCCAGTAGGAATAACTCTCGTTCATATCACCGAGGCGTGAGAGCTGCTGAGCGAGATATGCAGCATTAAGGTTGGTATCATGTATAACACCCTTTGGAGTGTAAGATGTGCTGAACTCTGTGATATGGATAGGCAGGCCCTTGAACTCCTCGAAGGAGTCAATGATGTCTCTTGTGGACTGAAGATTGTCAAGGCGTTCTTCGGGATCCTGGAGCTTTGAGTAATCGTAGTGGCCTACTGTCTCGGGGAACTCAACAGTATAATGATGTCTTGTGACCGAGTCGGGCATGATCTTGTTCTCTCGGCAGAAGTTCAAAAACTCGGTGATCCACTTGGCGTCAAACACACCGCAGATAGCAGGTCCGCCGATCTTGAATCTTTCATCGTAAGCCTTTACAGCAAGGAAGGTCTCCTTGAAAAGCTTGAAATACTCCTGCATATCGGCCTTGAACCAGAATCCGGGCAGGTTGGGCTCGTTCCAGACCTCGATAGGCCAGTCGAGAACTTCCTCGCCGTAGCGCGCACGGAGATGTTTCAGCAGTGCGACAACCATATCTGTCCAGAGTTTATAGTCTTTTGGCGGAGTGGTATTGCCTTTCCAGTAGAATATGGTCTGGGTACCGCTGGCGAGCTTTTCGGGCATAAAGCCGAGCTCGATGAAGGGACGGATATTCAGCTTTATGTAACTGTCAAAGATACGGTCGATGTAAGTATAGTTATACTCGACTTTGGTCTCGCCGTTTTCCTCATACTCGTGATAGATGGCAACATCGTCGGTGAAGAGTCCGTGACCTCTGATATGCTTGAAGCCGATCTCCTCCTGAACGAGTTTCAGTTCATCAAGGTACTCTGCGGTAAGGGCAAGACCGAGTCTTCCCGTGCCGACACAGAAGTCAACATTGTTATTGAAGCGGATACTGTTTGAAGCATTAACTACTGTTTTCTCTGACATTTATATCTCTCCTTTATGTCCCGTCGGGACGTATAATTTTACATTTACAATATAACATATTTATGTGTAATATGCTAATCTTATCTTGCTAAACGGAACAATTGCCCTCCGCAACAATTGAAAAAATGTCCGCCCGAAGCATATGTTCCGAGCGGACAAATTATATTATAGCATTATGGATTTAACTTATTCTACATTCTTGAGTGCTTCATCCATGTGGATCTTATCGGTCTTCTTGCCGAGGAAGAATGCTACGACTGCGTATGTCACGATGCCGAGGGCGATCGTTTCAACATAAGCGATAACGGGAACGTTCATAGTCATCCAGCCTGAGTACTGCATCATCAGAACTCTCCAGGCTGCACGCATTGCCAGGTCAACGACCGGTATGCAGAGCACGAGCGACAGGATAGTTACTACCGTGGTTGCTCGGATGTAGATGCCAGTGATCTCACGCTTGTTGTAGCCGAGGATCTTGGCTATCGAGATAGACTGCGTGTTCTTCTCGATGATGACCTTTGCCAGCATATAGATAACGAGCACGAATACCAGCACGCCCACAACTACAAACGCTTCGAGCATATTGCCCATCGACACCTTGATCTGTCTCGTGGTCTTGGTGAGGTCTTCCTTGGTGATGTTCTGTGCGATAAGACGCTCGTTGATATCTGTGATCTCGTTCTCGGAGAAATAGCCCACGAAGTAGTCTGCATCCTTGCCGAGCTCCGAGTTCAGGTACTCGCGGTCTGCAAATATCGTAAGGGAGCCGGGATAGGTGTAGATCCCCTTTACCTTGAAGGTGTAGAGCTTATCGCCGTACTTCTGATAGAGTTCGATAGTATCGCCGGCCTCAATATCGTACTTTTCTGCGTAAGCAGAGGAGATATAAACATCTTCGGTGCCGAGATCAGCGTGGAGATAGCGGCTGTCCTTTGAAATACCGACAGCGGTTATCGACTCGGTGAAATCGTCGGTTCTGAGTTCAAGGTCAGCCATCGAATACTTCTCGGCTGTCGGCTCAGAGGTCTCTGCAGGCATTCTCAGTACATACTGATTGGGAGCGATCATATTGTCTACCGTCTGCTTCTGGAGATCCTCAACGATAGGTGTGAGCATCAGGCAGAAAATGATGATGATATTTGCAAAGAAGATACCGAAGAACAATGTGATGTAGTTCGGGATATTCTGGAACAGAACACGCAGTCTGAAACGGGTCAGGATCTTTATCTTGGTATTGAGCTTGAACGCCTTCTTGCGCTGTTTCTTCTTGAGATCACGTCTCAGGAATTTCAGAGGCGAGAGGCTCAGCTTGTTTATCAGCATGATGAGATTGATCGCAATAAGGATCGCTATCGGGATGACTGTTGTATCTATGAATGCATTGACATTCATCAGTGTCTTGTAAGGTACAAGGCTGTAGGAGTCAAGGTACATAGCTGCGAGGTAATCCTTCATCAGGGTGTAGCCCAGTAAATTACCGATAAGCGAAGCGATGAGAAGAACGATCACTGGAGCTGCCATATAGTGTCTGATAAGCTCGCCCTTGGTGTAGCCCGAAGCGCGGAGCGTACCGATAACTGCGGCTTCCTTGGTGATGGTGTTGCTCGTTGTTACCGCAAAGATAAAGGAGATTATAGCGATCAGGACATAGAGCATAAAGAAGATGAACACTCTGTCACGTCCGAGGTCGGAGCCTGCGAAGCTGATGGCGTTGTTACCGCAGGTAGGGATGTAATCCTCAAGCTGTGCAGTCTGCATGAGCTTCTCAAGGAAGGCTTCGCTTTTCTCGTTGGCTTCCTTACCTTTGATCTCCTTCGGGGGATCGTTGTACTTAAAGCTGTAATCGTAGAAGATGTTAGCCGAATCGAGAGCATCGAGACCGCTCTGTGAAAGCACTGCCACACCGAAGTTTACGGAATCGAACATGAAATCGGTGTTATTCTCGTAAAGTGCCGAATAATCAGGGAGAGCGATGATCGCAGTGATCTTGTATTCCCTGCCCTTGAGGCTGATCGTGTCGCCCAGCTTGTACTTGTTGTTCTGCATGAACACTCTGTCGAGGCCGATCTCGTTTTCAGCCGAAGGCATATCGCCTTCCCAGACGGATGTCTTGTTGATCTCCTGTCTGTCGGGGAAGATACGGAGTTTGGCATCGGAGTTGTCGATCTTTTCCTGCCAGTAGAAATTCTCATACACCTTTACGCCCAAGCCTTCGATCTTAGCGATAAGCTCGTCATCAGCTGCTTCGGAAAGACGGAAGTTTCCGTCCTCGACATTATATTCTTCAAAGCTTTTGTCATAGGATACTTTAAGGCTTTCATCGGCTATAAGGTAAGCCGAGCACACTGCGATGATAGCTACCATAAACAGGAAGATAACGATGTACTTTCCTGCTTCTCCTTTGATCTCTCTCCAGACTCTTTTTCTCAGGGGATTTTTCATATCTCTCGCCCCCTTTACCAGTCGAGATCTTCTGCTTTGATCTTATTCTGATTGAGTTCATTCTTTCTGATGACACCGTCACGGAGCTTAACAACTCTGTCAGCCATATTCTTGATAGCGTCATTGTGCGTTACCATAATGATAGTGCTGCCGTACTTCTGATTAACGGTCTCGATAAGTTTAAGTATCTCCTTTGAGGTGTTATAATCAAGAGCGCCTGTAGGTTCATCGCAGAGGAGGATATCAGGATTCTTGACTATAGCTCTGCCGATAGCTGTTCTCTGCTGCTGACCGCCCGAAAGCTGATTGGGCAGCTTGTGACGATGCTCATAAAGTCCG
>Ga0310786_10000237_pt1 | contig 92426 bp, 85 predicted proteins | sample AusTroGonzalo_MG_FD_203881 | JGI IMG/M metagenome (GOLD analysis project Ga0310786, IMG submission 203881) | Bovine rumen microbial communities from tropical cattle in Woodstock, Queensland, Australia - Gonzalo_03 (v2) (version 2) | ecosystem: Host-associated > Mammals > Digestive system >... | reverse complement strand
AAGCCTTAAGGCTTAGTTTGTGACCGCTGTGCGAGAAGCGGATCTTCACCAAGCCTTTAGGCTTACGCTGGTAAAAAGCCCTAAGGGGGCAAGTGCAAGCCACCGGCTCAGCCGGTGGTCCTGACTTCGCATAGGAAATCGGGACTTCGACTTTAGATACAAATGATTTAATCTTTTGTCAACATCTCGTTCTTTAGGCATTGACCGAACCCCGCCGAATATGGTACAATCGTATTACGCTCCGACGGGGCGGGTAGGGGGCGCCGTTCCCTGCCTTCATAGCCGAAGAGCGATACCAAAGAAAGAGGTTTGATATGGCGGAATATAAGAGTTTGGAACAAAAATTAGATGAAAACAGGATCATTCAGATCTGCGGCAATATCTCCGAGTCTATGGCGTCGCGGGTCGTTTTGGATCTCTTGGTAATGAGCGCAAAGGACGAAAAGGCGGACATCCACCTTTATTTTGCTTCCGAGCAAGGCGATTACGTCAATACGCTTGCGATCTACGATACGATGCGCTCTATCCCCAATGAGATCAGCGGCACTTGCATCGGCTACACGGGCAGTTTCCCCACGCTGCTCTTGGCGGCGTGTACCAAGGGGAAACGATACGCCTTGAAGCACTCGGAGTTCGCCATTTCACAGCCGAACGGTTATTTCTCGCCGGGTCCCAATCAGCAGACCGAGGTCGCCATCTTGGAAAAAGAGACCTCGCTCAAGCGTCAAGTTTACGAGGAATTGCTTGCACAGCTAACGTCGCAGGATATTGCCCGCATCCACGAAGATTGCGAAAACGGTCGAGACTTTACGGCAGAAGAGGCGAAGGAATACGGTCTAATTGACGTGATCCTCGAGAAAGGAGAATAAAGATGAACGAGAATCCGAGAATCGTTGTATTGAATGGAGAAGTGAACGAAGCGTCCGCGATGGACGTCATTATGAGACTGTTGTCTTATGAGCAGGAAGACGACCAAAAGGAGATCAGGCTGTATATCAATTCCCCCGGCGGCACCATCAATTTCGGGATGGCAATCTACGACACGATCCAGTATATCAAGGCGCCGGTGGCGACGATCTGTTACGGCAGGGCTGCGTCGATGGGTTCTTTCTTGTTATCCTGCGGAGCGAAAGGCAGGCGCTTCGCTTTGCCGCATAGCAGGATATTGATCCACCAGCCGCTGATCAACTTGCCCCAAGGCATGGTCGCATCGCAAAGTGAAGTTAAGAAGTCGGCGGATAGCCTGGAGAAATCGAGGAATGAGCTCGAGAAGATCCTTGCCGAGAATACGGGCAAGCCGATCGAGGTCGTGCACGCTGACTGTGAAAGAGACAATTGGATGAGCGCGGAAGAGGCCGTGGCGTACGGTCTTATAGACGAGGTCATTCAGAACTAAGGGACACGATCCCTTCGGTCGAGTTCTTTGAAAGGCGGAAGGATATGGGAATGAAGGTCGATAGAGAGAAATATAAGCAGTACTTGGCAGAGAACGGCTTTTCGGCTGAAGAGGTCATGACGGAGATCATGCGGTTGACCTTCATCGAGGCGGTATCATCGATCAAGATCGACGACTATATCCCATACGGTGAGCAGTACGATAAGTACAAAGAACTATTCAATATCATCAATAGCGCCGGCTGGGACGGCGACCCGACGTTCGAATCGGTCGATCGGTATATGCATTTTTGTTTGCAATGCTACGAAGTGCGGCGCACCGCATACGAGATCGTGGCTTGCGATGGGAGATCCTATACCTTATGCGCGGAAACGGCGGATATTTCGGGTCGGATCTCGATGCAGTTTTACGGGATCACGCCCCCGTCCGTCGGCGCCGTTTTGGAACTGCCTGACGCGATGTTGCAAGAGAGTGACGGCCGACCCTTGTTCTCCAATCATTGGCTGGCGTTGGGTGTGCCGCAAAAGCAGAGCACCTTCCCCGAGGATTTCAATATCGAGAACGATTTTGCCTTTCTGATCTTAGGCGACGAGAGGATCCCTTTGCAGAGATACTACGGCTGAGACCTTTGTGCGCCATTCGCGAGAGAGATCGGGTCGCGTTGGGGCGAAAAGCAAATCCATATCGTTGAAAATAAAGTCCTCGCGGCTTTATTTTTCTTTATAGTACAGCATGCAATGGCAGTACCCTTCGTAATTCGGGTCGGCGATCTGGTCGCGGAACTCCTTGCACATACATTTGGTGTCGGGGGTGCGTTCTCGGCGGCAGGGACAGTATCCGCCCGATTGCTCCAAGCCTTGTTTGACGATCTCCACGACCTCTTTGTTTTCGTTAAATCTGATTTTCATATCGTTACCGCCTTATTTGCTCTTTATAGTATATCCTTTTTCGCTTTGGAAAACAAGCACATCTCCGTTCTTCGCCGAATAGGCTGACAGTAGGGAAGAGATACATACTTCGGTATGTCGCGAGAGAAAGACGTTCCCTCGTGATAAGGAGAAAACTATGTTTGGATGTTGTACTAACCTCTTCCCGAATGGCTGCGGTCGATGCGGTCGTTGTTCCTGCGGCGGGCGTCCGACCCCCACGCCGACCCCCGTCTTTCCGCCCATGCCCACGCCGCCCGCGCCTCCGCAACTCAGAGGAATGCAGCTGTCCTTGGTCGGCAGTTCCGCAGGGATCGTCGATCATGGAGACAGCGTGCCTTTCGATGCCCTGAACGCGAATAATACGATCGGGGTCAGCTATGCGCCTTCGAGCGGATCGATCACTGTCGCGCGCGCGGGCACCTACCTTGTGAATTGGTGGGTCGCCGTGGAGAATGCGCAGACCGCCACGACGCTTGCCTTCGCGTTGTCTCTGAACGGCAGCGACGTCTCGACCTCTTATGCCGACGTCGGCGGCGGACAGATCTACGGCACGGCGATCGTGAACGTCACCTCGATCCCCGCGACCTTGTCCCTCGTGAACCGTTCGGGCGAAGAAGTCACCTTGGTCACCGCGGCGGGGCAGGCGGAGCTGACCCTCGTGCAACTCGCCTAAAGGCCCGTACGCAAAGCATGCGCAAATCCCGTCTTTAACCCCGGCGGCGATGGGGCGTAAAACGCTACGCTCTCCGTCGCCGCTTCCCTCTCGGAATCTGTAAAAACGGAAGAGAATAGGGTGGAGTATTCGTTTGCAAGGGACATTGACAGAATCATCGAAAAACGGTATAGTTAGAGTAAAGACAAAAGGAGAGACGGTTCGATACCGCTCACGAAAAGGAGAAGTTATGGCGATAGAGAACGGGAAAAATATCACGGACGTCGTGGAGCTGTATCGCGCGGATCTGAGTTTGCTCGGGAAAGTAAAATACTTTTGGTCTATGATCAAGCGTTTCTGCGGCTATAAGACCGATTGGCAGAGCCTTTCCGCGCCGATCGCAATGATCGCAAAGGAGGAAAACAAGGACACCGAAGCAAGCATCCTCTACAAGATCCTTTGCACGATCGAAAAGCACGCGAAAAACGTCTGCGGAGATACGGCGAACGCCCTCGAGAAATATGCCGACTTCCTGCTCGCGCGGGAGAAAGAACCGGCGAAGTCCGAAGATAAAAAGGCGATCCTGCGACTTTTCGCTTTTCGGAAAAAGTTATACGACGCCGGCAGCGACTATGCCAAACAAACCAATTCCGATTACTTGGACGACAACCAAGAGAAACTGTATAAGAGGGAGTATTTGACCGATTTTTTGGTCTTCGTAAAGCACTTTCAAAGCGCCGCCTTTTACGACTACGAGCATTTGAACGATCTCTTGAATCCCTACAAATACGACGGGGAAAAATGCGTGAAGCGCATCGCCAATCTATTGCAATACCTTTTGAACGGGGACAGGTTTATTCTCTATTAATTTTTGACGCATTGCTCGCAATCGTCAAAAATCAGTCTCCAAAATAGCGCAGAGAACGGGGGAGAGACGAGGCGCAATGAAAAAAGTCGCAGGCGCGTACTTCAACTTTACTCAAAATAGCGCAGAGAGTGGTGTGGAGGCGAGCGCTCTCCGAGAAGACGGACTTTTGTTCATATAAACCTATGCATAAAAACAAAAAACGGAACACTCCCCATTTCAAAAAATAGTTTGAAGAAGGGTTGCAGTGGCGAGGCTCGACGAGCGAAAGAAAGGAGCGTACTCCTTGTACGTAACTGCACTTTCGCGAAGACAGAAACAAAGCCAATGCGCCCTAATACAAACTATTTTCTGAAGGTGGCGGGGGAGAAGAGGATTATTAGGGGGAAGATCTCCAGGCGTCCGAAGAGCATCTCCAAGGACAGCACGATCTTCGAGAAGTAGCTATACCCCGAGAAGTTCGCGGCGGGTCCGACCAGGTTGAAGCCGGGACCGATGTTGCTGACGCAGGAGAGGGAGGCGGAGAAGTTGGTCAGGAAGTCGCCGTAGTCCTCGATGGAGATCAAGAAGGTGCAGACGATCAAGATCGCGACCCAAGTCACGAAGAAGGTGCGCACGTTGTTGATCGTGGACGCATGGACGGGTTCGCCCTCGAGCTTAACCGTGATGATCTCGCGCGGATGCACCATACGGCGAATATCTGCCGAGGTGGACTTTCCGAGGATCATGATGCGGGACATCTTGATGCCGCCGGCGGTGCTGCCCGCCATGCCGCCTATCGTCATCAGGAAAAGCAGAATGACCTTCGACAGGGTCGGCCACCCGTTGTAATCAATGGAGGAGAAGCCGGTTGTGGAACTGATAGACGCCACCTGGAAAGAAGAATAGCGCATCGCGTCGCCGAAGGAATTGATCGCCGTGACCGACGACAGGTAGACGTTCAGCGCGATCGCGAAGATGCTGACGAGGACGGTCACGGTGTAGGTGATCATTTCCTCGCCCTTGACCGCTTTGAGGACGTGTCCCGTCAAGATCAGGAAATAGATGTTGAAGTTCAGCGAGAAGAGGAACATGAAGATCGTGACGATCACTTCGACGTACACGCTATTGTAGGCGCCGATGCTCGCGTTTCTGACGCTGAATCCGCCCGTGCCCGCATTGGCTAGCGCGGTGGTGACCGCGTCGAAGAAGGGCATCTTGATGAGAAGGAGCAACATCTCGATCAAGGTCAGCGCGATGTAGATCGCATAGAGGATGCGGGCGGTCTCACCCATTTTCGAGGTCAGTTTGCCGACGGTCGGACCGGTCGCCTCGGCGCGGAAGGCGTGGATGATGCCGCTGTTTTCACGGGGCAGGATGGCGATTACGAAGACCAGCACGCCCATGCCGCCGATCCAGTTCGTGAAGCTGCGCCAGAAGAGAATGCTCTTGGGCAGGCTCTCCACGTCGGAGAGGACGGACGCACCCGTGGTCGTGAAGCCCGAGATGGTCTCGAATAGGGCGTCCACGTAGTGGGGGATCGCCTTGGTGATCACGAAGGGGATCGCGCCGACCGCCGCGAGTAAGAGCCAGGAGAATGCGACGATCAGGAAGCCTTCCTTCGCGTAGATCTTTCTCTCCGTACTGTTTGCTTTGATAAAATAGGTCGGGACGCCGAGCGCGAGTAGGATCAAGATGGGGATCAGGAATCCTTCGTAGGTATTCTCCCCCTCGATCGCCGCCACGATGATCGGCAAGAGGAGCATCGCCGCTTCGGCGATCAACAGCTTTCCGAGGATTTTCAGGACGGCTTTCCAGTTCATATCACTTCAATATTTGGTTGAGCTCGGTCACCTGCTTGACGCCCGTGACGATCAATACCTTGTCGTGAACGGCGAGTGCGGTGTTGCCCGAGGGCAGGATGAATTCGCCGTTGCGTACCACGCCGAAGAGGAGTACGTTGTTCTTGAGTCTAAGGGACTTTAAGGGGATGCCGATGCCCGGGAAATCCGGTTGCACGGTGAACTCGATCGCCTCGGCTTTGTCGTGAATGCGGTAGAGGGCGTTGATGCCTTCCCCTTCATTCGCTTGGAGAGCGCGCACGTAACGCACGAGCAAGTCGGCGATGACTTCGTGCGGGGCGATCACGCTGTCGAGCCCGAGCCTTCTGACCATCTTCGCGAGCGGCTTCGAGGTGATCATCGGGACGACTTTCAGACGGCCGAGCGAGGAGACGAAGAGGGAAACGACCGCGTTTTCTTCGTCCATGCCCGTCATCGCGATGAAGGCGTCCGCGCTGCTGATCCCTTCCTCTTCGAGGACGTCGGGTTCGGTGCCGTCCGCACAGATCACGGTGGCTTTGGTCAAGGCTTCGTCGAGTTCGTGGCAGCGCTCCTCGTCGATCTCGATGATCTTTACCTTCACGCCGTCCGCGAGCAGTTCTTTCGCGAGATAGTACGCCGCCATCCCGCCGCCGACGATCACGACGGACTTCGCCTTTTGTTTGAATAGGTTGATCTTCTTGGAGAGTTCCGACAGATCGTTGTCCCCTGCGGCGATGTGGACGAGGTCGTTCGCTTGCAATACGAAGTCACCGTTCGGAATGTAGACCTTGCCGTCGCGAGAAACGACGGCGAAGAGCATCCTGCCGCCCGCGAGGTTCGCGGCGTCTTTTACGGTCTTATCACGGATAGGACTGTCTTCGGAAATGCGGAACTCGGTCAGGGAGACCTTGCCGGAAGCGAAACTGTCCGCGGAGATCGCGGAAGGGAACTTCAAGATCTGACGGATCTCGAGGGCGGTGCGGTACTCGGGGTTGAAGATCATATCCACGCCGAGCTCGTCTTTCAGGCTCTCGAGAGAGGAGAGATATTTCGGATCGCGAACGCGGGCGACCACCCTCTTTGCGCCCATCTTCTTCGCGAGGACGGCGGAGAGGATATTGAGTTCGTCGCGCGGCGTGCAGGCGAAGAAGCAATCCGCCTTGTCCACTTCCGCCTCGGAAAGGATGGGACTTTCGAGGCAGTTGCCGACGACGCCCTTGACGTCGCTGCGGTTGACGATGTCGTCTACCTGCTGATAGTTTTCGTCCACGACGGTGACGTCGTGCTTTTCCTTTAATAGGCGGGTGGCGAGTGCTTCGCCGATCCTGCCGATACCAACGATAACAAGTTTCATACCGACCATATTACAACTTTCTTCCGATCTTGTCAAATCGAGAGAGCCATTCCTGAGGATCGTTCGATTATTTATAAAATAATCCCGAAAAACTTTTTTTGCGAAATGGTTTGACAAAGGGCGGCGGGCGTGGTACGATTGACTTACAACAGAATACTTTTCAAAGGCTGTGACGAAGACCGTTGCGCGAGTAGTAGCTTTCAGAGAGTCGGTGGTTGGTGTGAACCGACAGTGCCTTGCGACGACTATCCCTTCCGAGCCGAGCGCCGAACGCCTTGCCGATTTCCACGTCAGCGGCAGCGAAAGGGTCAGTAAGTTGCTACGTGATGCTGCGTGAATGCTAAGGGATTGATGGATCCCGAGAATGAGTGGCGAATTCTTATTCGCAATTTGAGTGGTACCGCGGGTATATGCCCGTCTCAAAGCAGATCGTTTTGAGACGGGCTTTTTGTTTCAGATCCCGCCTCGAGGATCCTCGATCCATCGCGGAGAGGGAGCGGTGCCCGAATGGCGCATAGGCGCCGTTACCCCAAAGATCTGCCTACGGGCGAAATGCGCCGAAGGAAGGAAAAATGACGGACAACAACAGACTGAAAGAGATCGCGGAACGCGTTAGGGAGCTCAGAGAGATCTTCGCGTATTCGCAGGAAGAGATGGCGGCGAAGACCGACGTTACGATCGCCGAGTACGCGATGTACGAGGCGGCGGAGCTGGACTTCCCCTTTACCTTCCTGCACAAATGCGCGCTCGCGTTCGGCATTTCCATCACCGATCTTCTGGAAGGGCGCAGCGCGCACCTCTCGTCCTATACCGTGACCCGCAAGGGGCAGGGCATGGAGACGGCGAAAGAGCCCGGCATCGAGATCAGCAACCTCGCGCCCCTCTTCAATAATAAGATCGCGGAACCTTATTACGTGCGCTACGAGTACGATCCCGCGCTCCAAAACGAGCCGATCCACCTCGCCAGGCACTCGGGTCAGGAGTTTGATTTCGTGATGAGCGGCAAGCTCAAGGTGCAGATCGGCGACAAGGTCGAGTATCTCGAAGAGGGCGACAGCATTTACTACAATTCTTCCACACCGCACGGTATGATCGCGGTGGATGGCAAAGACTGTTTGTTCATCGCCGTCGTGCTCCCCGGGGAAGACAAGGAAGAGAAGGTCGTACGCGAGACCTTGATGCGCGGTCGCGTCTCGAGCGAACCGACGGTCAGCGACGCCTTCATCAAGGTCAGAGAGGACGAGAACGGCTATCCCCTCTCGATCGACTTTACGAATGACGACAAGTTCAACTTCGCGTTCGACGTCGTGGACGCCATCGCGGCGAAAGCACCCGACAAACTCGCGATGCTCCATATCGCAAAGGACAAGACCGAGCGTCGTTTTACGTTCCAGGATATGAAGAAGGCTTCCGCCCGTTGCGCCAACTATTTCAAGGCGCTCGGGATCAAGAGGGGCGACAGAGTTCTGCTCGTTCTCAAGAGGCACTATCAATTCTGGTTCGCGATCTTGGGGCTCCATAAGCTCGGCGCGATCGCGATCCCCGCTACCTGCCAACTGCTGTCGCACGACTTCGAGTATCGTTTCCAAGCGGCGGGCGTCAAGGCGATCATCTGCACGGCGGACGGCGCCGTGGCGGAGCAGGCGGACATCGCGGCGGCGACCTCGCCGACCGTCGAGATCAAGATGCTCGTGGGCGGCAAGCGCGAGGGCTGGCGCGACTTCGACGAGGAGTATCCGCTGTATAGCACCCACTATGCCCGCGCCAAGGACGCTCCCTGCGGCAACGACCCGATGCTGATGTTCTTTACGTCGGGCACGACGGGATATCCCAAGATCGCGGAGCATAGCTACAAATATCCGCTCGGGCACTATATGACGGCGAAGTACTGGCACGGCGTGTCCAAGGACGGACTGCATTTCACGATCTCGGACACCGGTTGGGGCAAGGCTCTGTGGGGCAAACTCTACGGACAATGGCTCGCCGAAAGCGCGGTCTTTACCTACGACTTCGACCGTTTCGACGCGGCGGACATCCTGCCGATGTTCGCCGCGCACAAGATCACGTCCTTCTGCGCGCCCCCGACGATGCTCAGAATGATGATCAAGCAGGATCTGTCGAAGTACGATTTCTCGTCGGTCAAGCAGATGACGACCGCGGGCGAAGCGCTGAATCCCGAAGTGTACTATCAGTTCGAGAAGGCGACGGGGCTCCAGACGCGCGAAGGGTTCGGACAAACCGAGTTGACTCTGATGATCGGCAACCTGATCGGCGGCACGCATAAGGTCGGCTCGATGGGAAAACCCGTCCCGGGCTACGACGTGGAGATCCTCGATCCCGAGGGCAATCCCGTGCCCGACGGCGAGACGGGCGAGATCTGCGTGAAGGTCTCGGAGCGCGTCCCGCGCGGCCTGTTTATGGGATATTATCTCAATGAGGAGAAGACCCTCGAAGTGTTGCACGACGGTTGGTATCACACCGGCGATACCGCGTGGCGCGACGAGGACGGCTTCTATTGGTACGTGGGCAGAGTGGACGACGTGATCAAGTCGTCGGGTTACCGCATCGGACCTTTTGAGATCGAGAGCGTGATCATGGAGCTCCCTTACGTGCTGGAATGCGGCGTGTCCGCCGTTCCCGACGAGGTCAGAGGACAGGTCGTCAAGGCGAGCATCGTGCTGACCAAGGGCACGACCCCCTCGGACGAACTCAAGAAGGAAATACAGGACTACGTGAAGCAGCACACCGCACCCTATAAGTATCCCCGCGTCGTCGTCTTCCGTGACGAACTCCCGAAGACGATCAGCGGAAAAATACAAAGAAATAAACTGTGAGAATGGAGAAATGATGGAAAGGACGGATTTGGACGGAAAGATCAAAGAAATGGCGGAGCGCATCCGCGAACTTCGCGAGATCGAAGGACTGACCGTGGCGGAAATGGCGGAGAAGACCGGCGTGACCCCCGAGGAGTACGAGACCTGTGAGAAGGGCGGCAGCGACTTGAACTTTACTTTCATTTATCGTTGCGCAAAGGCGTTCGGCGTCAACGTGACCGACATCATCGAGGGTTATTCCCCGATGCTGAACTCTTACACCGTGACCCGCGTAGGGGACGGGCAGAAGATCGCACAAGCGCACGGAATGACCTATTATAACCTCGCTTACGCCTTCCAAAACAGGATCGCCGAACCTCTCTTCGTAAAGAGTATTTACGACGAGGCGGCGCAGAACCGTCCGATCGAAGTGACTTCCCACAGCGGGCAGGAATGCGACGTCGTGATCGAAGGCGCCCTCAAGGTGCAGATCGGTTCGCATACAGAAGTCCTGCACGCGGGCGACAGCATCTATTACGACAGCGGCACGCCGCACGGCATGATCGCGGTCGAGGGAAAGGACTGTACTTTCTACGCGATCGTCCTCAATCCGACGGGAGAGCCGATCCCCGAGCTGACGCCCGTCAAGGCGATCATGGACGGGAATAAAGCCAAGGCGGACGACAGGGAGCGCGCGTACAGGAAGTTCATCGACGTCGAGGAGAACGAGCATGGCACTCCCACGTCCATCAAGTTCAAGAATACCGAGAAGTTCAATTTCGCGTTCGACATCGTGGACGCGGTGGCGGATCGCGAACCGAATAAGATGTGTATGTTGCACGTCTCCAAGGATATGACCGAGCGCCGTTTCACCTTCCTCGATATGAAGAAGGCTTCCGCTCGTTGCGCGAACTATTTTAAGTCGCTCGGCATCAAGAAGGGCGACAGGGTCATGCTCGTCCTCAAGAGGCACTACCAATTCTGGTTCGCGATGCTGGGGCTCAATAAGCTCGGCGCGATCGCGATCCCGGGCACCAATCAGCTCCTTGAGCACGACTTCGAGTACCGTTTCAACAGCGCGGAGATCGGCACGATCATCTGCACCGCGGACGGTGACACCGCCCATCAGGTGGATCTCGCGGCGGCGAAATGCCCCTGCCTCAAGAATAAACTCATCGTGAACGGCACGCGCGAAGGCTGGCGCAATTTCGACGAGGAATATCCCCTCTACAGCACCCACTTCAAGCGCACCGAGATGTCCCCGGGCGGCAACGACACGATGCTGATGTTCTTCACGTCGGGTACGTCGGGCTATCCGAAGATCGCGGCTCATAACTACAAGTACGCCCTCGGCCATTTCCATACCGCGAAGTATTGGCACACCGTCGATCCCGACGGCTTGCACTTCACGATCTCGGATACCGGTTGGGCGAAGTCGATGTGGGGCAAACTGTACGGACAATGGCTGTGCGAGGCGGCGACCTTCGTTTACGACTTCGACAGGTTCGATGCGGCGGTCATTCTGCCGATGTTCGCGAAATACCATATCACGACCTTCTGCGCGCCGCCGACGATGCTCCGCATGATGATCAAGCAGGACATCTCCAAATACGATTTTTCGTCGGTCAAGCATATGACCACGGCGGGCGAGGCTTTAAATCCCGAGGTCTATCGTCAATTCGAGAAGGCGACGGGACTCCAGATCCTCGAGGGCTTCGGGCAGTCCGAGTCCACGATGATCATCGGCAACCTGGTCGGCGCGCCGCATAAGATCGGTTCGATGGGCAAGCCCGCGCCGATCTACGACGTCGCTTTGATGGATTCGGACGGCAAGATCGTCGGCGACGGCGAAACGGGCGAGATCGTGATCAGCCTGAAAAACGGCTCTCCGATCGGGCTCTTCACCGAGTATTATCGTGATCCCGAGAAGACCAAAGAGGCGCGCCACGACGGCTGGTACCACACCGGTGACCTTGCCTGGCGTGACGAGGACGGTTTCTATTGGTACGTGGGCAGGGCGGACGACGTCATCAAGTCGTCGGGATACCGCATCGGGCCGTTCGAGATCGAGAGCGTCATTATGGAGCTTCCGTACGTTTTGGAGTGCGGCGTGTCCGCCGTTCCCGACGAGGTCAGAGGTCAGATCGTCAAGGCGAGCATCGTCCTGACCAAGGGCACGACCCCTTCGGACGAGCTGGTCAAGGAGATCCAAGAATACGTCAAGCACCACACCGCGCCCTATAAGTATCCGCGCGTCGTGGTCTTCCGTGACGAACTGCCGAAGACCGTCAGCGGCAAGATCCAGAGGAATAAACTGTAAGACGCGATCGTTTGACAAACCGAAATTATAATAATATAATTTCTAATTGAGAATTAGGAATTAGGAATTAGGAATTGAAGCGGATGGATGAAGATGTCGTTGAAAAAGAAAATGCGATAGAAAGCAAAAGCAAGGCATTTGCATTACGCATCATTCGTCTGTCTAAATACTTGCGTGAGAAAAAGAAAGAGTACGTACTGTCAAAACAAGTATTGAAAAGCGGAACGAGTATCGGCGCCAATGTTAAGGAAGCGTTACGCGGACAGAGCAAGCCTGATTTCTATGCTAAACTATACATTGCATTGAAAGAAGCAAGCGAAACGGAATACTGGTTGGAGTTGCTGAAAGAAAGCGACTATATAGAAGGCGAGCACTTTCAGAGCATATACGGTGATTGCCAAGAAATCATTAAACTTCTCGTCTCGATCACGAAGACGCAGAAAGATTAGAAAGGAGCACGGAAACAGGTAGCGGGAGAAAGGATTAATTCCTAATTCCTAATTCCTAATTCCTAATTGGAGCGAATGAAGCGCGTTACGCTTATCGTCGGACATTACGGCAGCGGCAAGACGAATATCGCGGTCAACCTCGCCGTTGCGTTCCGTAAAGAGCGCGAGCGGGTGGCGATCGCCGACCTCGACATCGTGAATCCTTACTTCCGCACCAAGGACAGTATGGACCTCTTAAAAGAGAAGGACATTCGCTTAATCGTGTCGGAATACGCGAACAGCAACGTCGACATTCCCGCTCTGCCGCAGGATATGTACGCGGTGACTGACGACAAGGGCTTGACCTGCGTCCTCGACATCGGCGGCGACGACCGCGGCGCCCTCGTGCTCGGCAGATTGCGCCCCGAGATCCTGAGGGAGAACGACTACGAGATGCTCTTCGTGATCAACAAGTATCGTCCTTTGACGGCGACCCCCGAGGAGGCGATCGAAGTCCTCCGCGAGATCGAGGCGGCGGCAAATATGCGATGCACTGGCATCGTGAACAATTCCAATCTCGGCAGAGAGACGACCGCGGAGCACGTGCTTTCCTCCGTTCCCTACGCCGAGGAGGTCGCCCGTCTGTCGGGTCTCCCGATCGTGATGACGACGGCGGAAGAAAGCGTGGCAAAAGAGCTCGACGGCAAGGTGAAGGATCTGTTTCCGCTCGTCTTGCAGAAGAACTTTATAGAGAGAAAAATACAGTAAAGGAGATGGCTTATGGCGAAATTGACTTTCAGAACGGACAACTGTAAAGGTTGCGGGCTGTGCGTGGACGTCTGCCCCAAAAAGGTGCTTGCCCTCGCGACCGACAAGATCAATAAGAGGGGGCATCACCCCGTAGAGGCGGCGCATCCCGACGATTGCATCGGGTGCGGTTCCTGCGCGATCATGTGCCCCGATTTCATTATCAAAGTGGAGAGGTGAACTATGGCTGACAAAGTGTTAATGAAAGGAAACGAGGCGATCGCCGAAGCGGCGATCAAGGCGGGTTGCAGACATTACTTCGGCTATCCGATCACGCCTCAAACCGAGGTTGCGGCGTATATGGCGAAGAGAATGCCCAAGATCGGCGGTACGTTCCTCCAGGCGGAGAGCGAGATCGCGGCGATCAATATGGTTTACGGCGTAGCGAGCGCGGGCTTGCGCGTGATGACGTCTTCTTCTTCCCCGGGCATCTCCTTGAAGGGCGAGGGCATCAGTTATCTCGCGGGTGCGGATCTTCCCGCTCTCGTCGTCAACGTGCAGCGCGGCGGTCCCGGTCTCGGCGGCATCCAACCCAGCCAATCCGACTACTTCCAGTCCACGCGCGGCGGTGGCCACGGCGACTATCATATGATCGTCCTCGCACCCTCTTCGGTGCAGGAGATGGCGGAAATGACCGTCAAGGCGTTCGAGCTCGCGGACAAGTACCGCATGACGGCGATGGTGCTCGCGGACGGCACGATGGGACAGATGATGGAGCCTGTCGACCTCAATTTCGACGTCAAACCCGCTCCCGAGAAGCCGTGGGCGACGACGGGTACCGAGATGAAGCGTAAGCACAACATCGTGAACTCCCTGTCTCTCGTTCCCGAAGAACTCGAGAAACTGAACTTCGCACGTTTCGAGCGCTACGAGCAGGTCAAGAAGAACGAAACGATGTACGAAGAGTATATGATGGACGACGCGGAGATCGCGATCGCGGCGTTCGGCATCGCGGCGCGCGTCAGCAAGAACGCCGTGAACGAAGCGCGCAAGATGGGCATCAAAGCGGGTCTCATTCGTCCGATCACCCTTTGGCCCTTCCCCGAGGCTCCCTTCAAGAAGGCGGCGGAGCACGTCAAGCAGATTATTTCGGTCGAGCTCAATATGGGTCAAATGATCGAGGACGTGCGTCTCGCGTCCGAATGCAAAGTTCCCGTCACGCTCTGCAACCGCGTGGGCGGTATGATCCCTTCGCCCGAGCAGGTGCTCGACGCGATCGTGAAAGCGAGTAAGTAACGGAGGTAACGAATATGATAGTATACGATAAACCGCACGCACTTTTGGACGTGCCCCTGCATTATTGCCCCGGTTGTCTGCACGGCGTCGTGCATAAACTCGTGGCGGAAGTTATAGACGAACTCGGCATCGAAGGCAAGACCATCGGTATCGCTCCTGTCGGTTGCTCGGTCATGGCATACGACTATTTCGCCTGCGATATGATCGAAGCGGCGCACGGCAGAGCCCCCGCGGTCGCGACGGGCGTCAAGAGAGCCGACCCTTCCAAGGTGGTCTTCACCTATCAAGGCGACGGCGACCTCGCCTCCATCGGTATGGCGGAAACGGTGCACGCCGCGGCGAGGAACGAGAATATCACCGTGATCTTCATCAACAACGCGATCTACGGTATGACGGGCGGACAGATGGCGCCGACCTCGCTGGTCGGTCAGGTCACGCAGACCTCTCCCTACGGCAGAGATCCCAAGCTCTGCGGCTACCCGATCCGCGTATGCGAGCTCCTTTCCGAGCTCGAAGGACCGGAGTATTTGGAGCGCGTGACCGTGAATAGCATCGCGCACATTCGCGCCGCGAAGAAGGCGATCAAGAAGGCTTTTACCAATCAGATCGAGGGCAAAGGTTTCTCCCTCGTCGAGGTCGTGTCTTCCTGCCCCACGAACTGGGGTATGACGCCGCAAGATGCCTTGAAGTGGATCGAGGAGAAGATGCTCCCGTATTATCCGCTCGGCGTGTATAAAGACAGGAGCAACGGGGAGGTAAAGAAATAATGAGTACGAGACAATTTCTCTTTTCCGGTTTCGGCGGACAGGGCATTCTCTTCGCCGGCAAATTCATCGCTTATAAAGGACTGATCGAGGACAAGCAGGTCAGTTGGCTCCCGTCCTACGGTCCCGAGATGCGCGGCGGCACGGCGAGTTGCAGCGTGATCGTTTCGGACGAGCCGGTCGGCTCCCCGATCGTCACCTATCCCGACGTTCTCGTCGCGATGAACCTGCCTTCGCTCGACCGTTTCGAGAGCAAGGTCCGTCCCGGCGGCGTGATCTTCCTCGATTCTTCCTTGATCGAGAGAAAGGTCGAGAGGACGGACGTCACCGCGTTCTACATTCCCGCCACGAAGCTCGCGGGAGAAAATGGGTTCCCGACCCTCGCGAATATGATCATCGTCGGCAAGATCTTGAAAGAGCTCGGCGAATACAACGACGAAGGGCTCAAAGCCGCTCTCGCAAAGGTCATCAGCGCGAAGCACGCGGACATGATGGAGGTCAACCGCAAGGCGATCGACCTCGGCGCAAGTTTATAAGGAGAGAATTATGGAAATCAAATTCGTGAAAAACAATAATCCGAAGACGATGCCTCCCGAGGATACGCTCGGTTTCGGCAAGTACTTCACCGACCATATGTTTATGATGGACTACACGCCCGACAAGGGTTGGCACGACCTCAGGATCGTCCCCTTCGAGAACCTGTCCATTCACCCCGCTTGCACGGCGCTCCATTACGGCTCCGAGATCTTCGAAGGTCTCAAGGCGTATCGTCGCGCGGACGGCGAAGTCCAACTCTTCCGTCCGATCGAGAATATCCGCAGAATGAATAATTCGGCGGAACGTCTCTGCCTCCCCGAGATCCCCGAGGATCTCGCGATGGAAGCGCTCCTGACCTTCGTGAAGACCGAGAAAGATTGGACGCCGCACAAGAAGGGCACCTCGCTCTATCTGCGTCCCTTTATGTTCGGTAACGACGAGTCCCTCGGTGTGCACGCGGTCAAACACGCGACTTTCGTGATCATCGCTTCCCCCGTGGGTAGCTACTACAAAGAGGGCATCAATCCCGTCAAGATCATGATCGAGTCCGAAGACGTCCGCGCGGTGCGCGGCGGTACGGGCTACGCGAAGTGCGGCGGCAACTACGCCGCTTCCAACCGCGCAGGCAAGAAAGCCGAGGACAAGGGCTATTCGCAGGTCCTGTGGCTGGACGGCGTCGAGAGAAAGTATATCGAAGAGGTCGGCGCGATGAACGTGATGTTCAAGATCGCGGGCAAAATCGTGACTCCGAAACTGACCGGTTCGATCCTTCCCGGCATCACGAGGAAGAGCTGTATCGAAGTGCTTAAAAAGGCGGGCTACGTCGTGGAAGAGAGGCTTCTCTCCGTGGACGAGCTCGGCGAGGCACTCAAGAACGGCACCCTCGAGGAGGCTTGGGGTTGCGGCACGGCGGCGGTCGTCTCTCCGATCGGCGAACTGTGCTATAAGGACGTCAAATACACGATCAACGGCGGAAAGATCGGCGACGTAACGCAGAATCTGTACGACACGTTGACCGGCATCCAATGGGGTGAGATCAAGGACGAGTTCGGTTGGACCGTCGTCGTAAAATAAACAAGTGAGGAAATAGGTATGGAAAAGATCAGAGTAGCGGCAAAACTTTGCGCAAACGAAAACGACTTGACTTTCAAAGAGAAGTTTGAAATCGCCAGACTTCTTGAGAAACTATGTGTAACGGTCGTCGAGTTCCCCGAACTGTCGGACGGCAAAGAGGACGCGCTGCTCCTTCGTACCTGCGCTTCCTTCGTCAAGAACAGTATCCTCTCGGTCGCGGTCAAGGATAATGCGTCCATTGACGCCGCGGTCGAGGCGCTCGCGGGGGTCAAGAACTTCGCGCTTCGCGTCGAAGCGTCCCTTTCACCTGTGGGCATGGAATATTTCCACCACAAAAAGGCGCCCAAGATGCTTGAATGGATCCCCGAGATCATCGCCGCGGCGAAGGCGAAAGCCCCGCGCGTGTATTTCTGCGCTTTGGACGCGACCCGTGCCGAAGAGGACGTGTTGAAGGCGGCGCTTCTCGCTGCCGAAAAGGCGGGTGCGAACGCCGTGTATCTCCAGGACGACGCGGGCGAAATGCTCCCCGACGAATTTGCCGCTTTTGCGGAAAAGTACGTTTCGGCTCTCACGATCCCCGTGGGCGTGGCTTGCTCGGATAAGAGCGGTTTCGCGCTCGCTTCCGCGACGCTCGCGGCGAAAAAGGGCGTCAAGGCGGTGCGTACCGTGCTCGCGGGTGACGGCATCTCTCTCGAGACCTTCGCCGAATCCGTCAAGAACAGCGGCGCACGCAACGGGCTTTCCACCTCGGTCACTTATACCGAACTGCATCGCGCTTGCGGCAGGGTCTGTCAGATCCTCGAAGGGGCGGCGGACAAGAACCCGCTTGCTTCCGTGGGGACGATCGAACAGAAGATCACCTTGGACGATAAGGACGACAAGGATACGGTCATCGAGGCGACGGTGAAACTCGGCTACGATCTTGCCGACGAGGACAAGGACAAGGTGTACGAGGAGTTCCTGCGCGTGGCGGCGAAAAAGCGGGTCGGCGCGAAAGAACTCGACGCGATCGTGGCTTCCGCCGCGATGCAAGTGCCCGCTCTCTACAAGCTCGAGAGCTATGTGATGAACAGCGGCAACCTGATGCGCGCCTCTGCGCAGATCACCCTCGTGAAAGCGGGTGAAAAGCAGCAGGGCATTATGCTCGGCGACGGTCCGATCGATGCGGCGTTCCTGTGCCTCGAACAGATCATCGGCAAGCACTACGAACTCGACGATTTCGAGATCCGTTCGGTCACCGAAGGCAAAGAGGCGATGGGCTCCGCGCTCGTGAAGCTTCGCAAGGACGGCAAGCTCTATTCCGGCACCGGCGTCTCCACCGACATCATCGGCGCGTCGATCCGCGCGTATTTGAGCGCGGTCAACAAGATCGCTTACGAGGAGGAATGATATGAAGTTATCCTTTTCCACGAAGGGTTGGCACGATTCCTCCTTCGACGATTTCTGCACCCTCGCGGTCGATCTCGGATTCGACGGCGTAGAGCTTCACAACATCCACAATCGACTCTTTACCGACAAGGATGGCGCTTTCCACGACTATGCGGCGGCGGCGACCTTGCGTAACCTTTATTTGAAAAAACTCACGATCCCCTGTATCGACGCGATCTGCGACGTCGCGGACGAGGCGAAAGCCCCCGAAGCGGAAGAGGAGATCTTGAAATGCATCGAGATCGCGAAAAACCTCAAAATCCCCTACCTTCGCGTGCGCGCCGAAGCGCACGAGGACAAAGAAAAGGCGACCGCGGCGGTCAAAGTCCTCGTCGCCCGCGTCCTTCCCGTTGCGGAAAGGGCGAACGTCACGATCCTGATGGAGACGGCGGGGCTCTATACCTCGAGCGCTGAACTCAGGGATCTCTTGCAGAGTTTCGCTTGCGATAGCTTTTCCGCGCTGTGGAACTTCTCGGCGGCGTACTTCGGTTCGTCCGAACTGCCGGAGACCGTGATCCAGAACCTCGGAGCATACGTTAAGCACGTGCATTTGAACGACGCGCGCAAGGGCGATCAAGGGACGGAATACTGCCTGCTCGGCGAGGGCGATCTGCCCGTCAAGGAGATGATGGCGGCGCTTCGTTCGGTCAATTACGACGGCTTTATTTCCCTCGTGTGGAATCCGGACTGGTGCCCCGAACTCAGCGACATCGAAGTGATCTTCTCGCAGTTCTCGAGCTACATGAAGCAGTTTGGTGACACGGCGAAAGGGGAACGCGCTCTTTACTACAATAACCGTCACACAGGTCGCTTCGTTTGGAAGAAGGAGATGTTGATCGACGAGACTTTCCCCGCCGTTCTCGATAGAATGTGCGAGGAGTTCCCCGATCAATACGCTTTCAAATACACGACCCTCGACTACACTCGCACCTATACCGAGTTCCGTCGTGACGTGGACGAATGCGCCCGCGCTCTCGTTGCGCTCGGCGTCAAGGCGGGCACGCACGTCGCCGTTTGGGCGTCCAACGTCCCGCAATGGTACATCACTTTCTGGGCGACGGTCAAGATCGGCGCGGTGCTCGTGACGGTCAATACCGCGTACAAGATCCACGAGATCGAGTACCTCTTGAAGCAGTCCGACACCCACACCCTCGTGATGACCGAGGGCAATAAGGAGATCGCCTACGGCAAGATCGTCGCGGAGCTCTGCCCCGAACTCGCCGAGAAGAAGGCGGGCGCGCCCTTGCACGCCAAGAGGCTCCCGTTCCTTCGGAACGTCATCACGGTCGGCTATCGCCAAAAGGGTTGTTTGACCTGGGCGGAAGCCTTGAAACGCGCGGACGAGGTCAAGCAAGAGACCATTCTCGCGATGGCGGCGGCGGTCAATAAGCACGACGTTTGCAATATGCAATACACCTCAGGCACCACGGGATTCCCGAAGGGCGTGATGCTGACCCACTACAATATCGTCAATAACGGCAAGTCGATCGGCGACAGAATGGACCTTTCGACGGCGGACAGAATGATGGTGCAGGTGCCGATGTTCCATTGCTTCGGCATGGTGCTCGCGATGACCGCGACGATGACGCACGGCGGCACCCTTCTGCCCCTTCCGTATTTCTCGCCCAAGCCGGCGCTCGCTTGTATCCACAACGAGCATATCACCGCTTTCCACGGCGTGCCGACGATGTTTATCGCGATGCTCGAGCATCCCGACTTCCCGAAGACCGACTTCTCGTATATGCGCACCGGCATCATGGCAGGCTCTCCCTGCCCGATCTCCGCGATGAAGGACGTCGTCGAGAAGATGCATATGACCGAGATCACGATCGTCTACGGACAGACCGAGGCGTCTCCCGGTTGTACGATGAGCTCCACCGACGATCCCGTCGAGGTGCGCGTCGCCACGGTCGGCAGACCGCTCCCCGAGATCGAGTGCCGCATCGTGAACCCCGAGACGGGAGAGGATTGCCCCGACGAAGTGACGGGCGAGTTCCTCGCGCGCGGGTATAATATAATGAAAGGCTACTACAAGATGCCCAAGGCGACCGAAGCCGCGATCGACAAGGACGGTTGGCTCCATACGGGCGACCTTGCGTGCCGTACTCCCGAGGGCAACTTCCGCATCACGGGCAGGCTCAAGGATATGATCATTCGCGGCGGCGAGAACATCTACCCCAAGGAGATCGAGGAGTTCATCTACACCCATCCGAAGGTCTCCGACGTGCAGGTCATCGGCGTGCCCGACGAGCAGTACGGCGAGGAGATCATGGCTTGCGTGATCCTGAAAGAGGGCGAGACCATGACCGCCGACGAGATGAAAGCCTACATCGGCGCAAATATGGCGCGTCACAAGGTGCCGAGATACGTCGAGTTCGTGACTGAGTTCCCGATGAACGCGGCGGGCAAGATCCTAAAGTACAAGATGCGCGAGGATGCGATCAAGAAACTAGGACTTCAAAAGGCAGCCAAGATCGTAACGGCATAAGTGTAGTTCAATTAGGAATTAGGAATGAGGAATTAGGAATTAAGGGTCGCTTCGCTCCGAAGAAAGAAAAACAGATCAGAGCGAAGCGGCTTTTATATTCATAGTAGTAGGCTCTGAAAAACGCAAAAAACTAAGGAATTGAGATGGCGGAGAGTGGGGCAAAGACAAACACTCCGCAAAAATGAAAAAAGCGCGATCACGGAGAGTGCTGTAGAGACGAGCGCTCATCGAGGCGACGAGCATAAGCGTACTCCGTGTACGTGATTGCTCGGCGGCGAAGACGTAGCGAGGTATATGCAGCGCTATGCGCGGTCGCATAATACGCGCGCATATAATAAAGAGATGTTGGATCTGACCGTGGGAAAACCGTATAAAGTGCTTTTGAGGTATATATTACCTCTCTTTTTGAGCGTGGTTTTTCAGCAGATCTATAACATCGCGGACAGCGTGGTGGTCGGCAAGTTCGTCGGCGAATGGGCGCTTGCGGCGGTAGGGAACAGTTACGAGATCACCCTCGTCCTCTTGGCGTTCGCCTTCGGGTGCAATATGGGCGCCAGTATCGTGACGGCGAAGAATTACGGTGCGAAGAACTACGTCGAGATGAAGAGCGCGATCAGTACGTCGCTGATCCTGACCTTCGGCGTGACCGCCGTGCTGATGGCGGCGGGGTTTGCCTCGGCGCGGCCGCTTCTGGTGCTTCTCAATACGCCCTCGGAGATCCTGCCTGCAAGCCTATCCTATCTCAGGATCTATCTCGCGGGACTATTCTTTCTGTTCTTCTACAACGTGTCCACGGGCATCTTCGCCGCGCTCGGCGATTCGGTGACCCCCTTTCTCTTCCTCGTAATCTCTTCCGTCGCGAACGTCTTTATGGATATACTCTTCGTCACGGCGTTCGGAATGGGGGTCGAAGGGGTGGCGTGGGCGACCTTTATCTGCCAGGGCGTCAGCGCCGTGGCGGCTCTCACGACCCTCGTTATTCGGCTTCGGAAGATCCGTGCGGACGGCAAGCCGCGCCTCTTCTCCAAGGGAGCGTGTAGGGACTTTTTCCTCGTCGGGATCCCGAGTACGTTGCAGCAGAGCTTTATCTCGGTCGGCAATATCGCGCTCCAAGGACTCATCAATACCTTCGGCACGGCGACCATCGCGGGCTATTCCGCTTCGGTCAAGTTCAATAACTTCGCGGTCACGAGTATGCACCAGGTCGGGAGCGGCGTCAGCAACTACACGGCGCAGAACCTCGCGGCGGGTGAGGAGAAGCGGGTCAAGCAGGGCTTTATATGGGGCTACGTGATCGCGGCGAGCATCGGCGTCCTGTTCTTCTTCGTTTATTTCTTCTTCAATCGTCAGATCATGCTCCTCTTCCTGAATCGGGATAGCACCGAGGCGATCGAGGTCGGGCACGACTTTTTATCCATCGTGTCCCCGTTTTACGTGATGATCGCGGCGAAGCTCGTCGCGGACGGCATTCTGCGCGGTTCGGAGAAGATGGGACTTTTTATGGTCAGTACCTTCGTGGATCTCGCGCTTCGCGTCGGCATAGCGTTTGCGCTCGCGGGCACCTACCTCGGCGCGCGCGGCATTTGGTGGGGCTGGCCGATCGGCTGGGGCGTTGCGGTCGTCCTGTCCGTCGCCTTTTTCTTCGCGGGAGTATGGAAAAGGCGCGATAAAGCCTCGCGCGTTTAGAGTTTTTGCTCTGCCATAGGGCGAGGATCGTGATATAATGGAGAAAAGGGGGAGATCCGATGAATAAGGAGAAGGAAAGGGCGATTCCCGATTACGGAATGGCGACCAAGAAGGACAAGCTACTGTATTTCGGGGTTTTTCCGCAGGAGCTCAAAGAGGCGTCGGTCACCGTCGAGGACAGACCCGGTTTGGACGGCTATTACCTCGGCTCGGACGGTAACTTTTATGCCAAACTCAAGGCGACGCCGTACGCCGGGCTGTATGCTTTCAAGAACGGAGAACCGATCGAGGAAGGCAGAGAATACTGGTTCAAGGTCAGTCCCATTCTGTGGCGGGTCTTGAGCGTGTGCGACGGGGTCGCCGTTTTGATGAGCGAAGACGTCCTTGCCGCAGGATCGATCGTGGGTGGCTGTGATACGCCCGTTCGCTCCGTCAGGCGGCTCCCCAAGCGGCATTACCTGATCACGGGGGCATACAATATGTACGACGTGAGCGGGATGCGCTTTTGGCTCAATCGAGAGTTCGTTTTGGCGGCGTTCTCGCCCGAGGAGAGGGAGTGGATCTTGACCACGAAGGTGGATAACAGCCCCGCTTCGACCAACGAGCGTTCGAATAGGAACGCTTGCCCCGATACCGAAGACAAGGTCTATTTGCTGAGCGCCGCAGAGGTCAAGGACGAGCAATTATGGGAAACCGACCTCGATGATCGCTCGAATATCGCCACAAAATATCCTACCGACTATGCCCGCGCCATGGGGGCGAGCAGTTTCAGTGCGGAAGGATTCAGCCGCTGGATCAGCGGTAGGGCGAATAGCAAGGGATACGCCTGGTGGTGGCTTCGCTCGCCCGACGCCTTCTATGAAGACTCCGTCAAAGTCTGCGACGGTTCGAGGACGGGCATTCACGACGCGCTGCTGGATCGCTGTGGCGGCGTCGTCCCGATCTTGCGCGTGAAACTCCCTCTTTGATGGGCGAGTGAGCTTTCCCCCAATAAGTTTTGTGGCATAACGCCATACACCGTACGAAAAAAGGAGAACCCCCGATGGACGCTCGTAAATGTGATACCGATCCCTATTTTTTGGCGGAAGATCCGACGATCTCGCCGAAAACTTTGCTTTTCAAAAAGGAGAATGTCTCTTACGTTTTGAAGGTGCTGATCAACCTGTTCGATAACGGCGGAAAGGCGGATCTCCACGCGGTGTTTTTGGTGCGGATCTTATCCGGAAAGTTGCTCTACACCACCTGCCCAAAAGACAATGAAGTCGGCGAAAAGCTAAAAGGGCTCTTGATCGCTTTTGACGACGAGGGCAATCGAAACCGCGCGATGAGGTCGCAATTTTACGCAGCCTTTTGCGCATTCAGAAACGGATCTTTAACGCAAAATGCGGCGGCGTGGAGTCAATACAAGCCGACTGCCGAAGCCGAGAGAGCGAATATTAGGGGGGCGCTATTCCATGCGCTGAAATACTATGCAAGCGATCCGACCGTGCCCGTCGGGCTTGATTTGGCGAAATGTATGGACGCCTTGATCCGAAAGAGCGGCGACGGCTACGTCTTGACGGATCTCTCCGCGCAGGAAGGAAAGAGCTTGAGAAGTGCGTTCGAACGCTTTACGTCGATGTTGAGAAACACAGAGAGTTTTAAGCGCTACTTTGTGTTAAGTTGAGCGAAAGAGGTTGTCTATGTAGATGATAAAATAATCCACGGCGCAATACCGTGGATTTTTGATTTCGTTTTACCGATTAAAAGCGTTTAGGGGTTGGGGAAATCGCGACCCGGGCTCCGTTGGGGTGTGGGAGCCCCCACCTTCTTTTGTGTACTTTTCTTCAAAAGAAAAGTGCAAGAAAGACCTTACTTTACCAAGCCTTTTTGAAGAAGCAACTGCGCAATCTGCACCGCGTTCGTTGCCGCACCCTTGCGGATATTGTCAGCCACCACAAAGAGGTTGCATCCGCTCTCCACGCTGTAGTCGAGGCGGATACGTCCGATATACACTTCGTCGTGGTTCTCGGCGTAGATCGGCATCGGGTACTTGGCGTTCTTGTCGTCGTCCACGAGGATCACGTTCGGGAAGGCGGCGAGCGCCTCTTTGATGCCCTCGAGGGTGCAAGGTTTCTCGAACTCGACGTTCACGCTCTCGCTATGGCCGTGGAAGACGGGCACGCGCACCGTGGTCGCCGTGACGCGGAGGTTCGGCTTGCCGAGGATCTTCCTGGTCTCGTTGATCATCTTTTCCTCTTCCTTGGTGTAGCCGTTCTCGAGGAAGACGTCGATCTGCGGGATCACGTTCGCGAAGATCGGATAGGGGAACTTCTTGGGAGCGGCGCCTTCGATGCCGTCCTTCAGGTCGTTGTAGCCTTGTACGCCCGCGCCGCTGACCGCCTGATAGGTGGAATAGACCACGCGCTTGATCGTATATTTGTCGTCGAGGGGTTTCAGGGCGAGCATTGCCTGAATGGTCGAGCAGTTCGGGTTCGCGATGATGCCGTGGTTCCAATCGACGTCGTCGGGGTTGACCTCGGGCACGACCAAAGGCACGTCCTTATCCATACGCCATTGGCTGCTGTTGTCCACGACGATCGTGCCTTGCGCGGCGAAGATCGGGGCGAAGACCTTGCTGACCGAGCCGCCCGCGCTGAAGAGAGCGATGTCCGCATGGATCTTTTTGACGTTCTCTTCGGTCAGTTCGATGACGGTGTGGGGCTTGCCCATGAAGTCGATGACCTTGCCCGCGCTCTTCGCGCTGGCGAAAAGGTAATAATTCTCCACGGGGAGCTTGCGCTCCGCGAGGACTTCCAGAAACTTGTTGCCGACCATGCCGGTCGCGCCGACGACGGCGAGATTGATTTTTCTCATTTTTGCCTCCGATTCTTTAGCGTTATCCGCTCTATTCGCCTCTAATGCTATCAAAAAAAGCGGCGAATGTCAAAGAATTGACTTATATTTACTTTCATATTTCGTAAAATTAGTGTAAAATAGGGTCAGGAGTGAGTATGAGCAGAGTAGATTTATTGATGAAATTGACCGTAGATAGGGATCGCCGCACGAATACGGGCGAGGTCGAGCAGCATTCCGTTAAGCACGCGATGGGCGTCTTTTCGGACAATATTCGCAAGATGCTCCTAATGAACCTCGTCTATTGCGTGATCTTCGCGCTCCCGTTCCTTTTCTGCGTCTTTATTTGGCCGATGCTCGCGAAGAGCTACTATTTCGGCAACGGCAACTTCAATTTTATCGGGCAGGTCGGCATCGGTTATCCCGGCGTCGTCAATACGATGGCGGAAGGCTACAAGGTGCTCTTCGAGCACTATTTCCGCCTCTATATCCCCGTGCTGTCCGCATCGATCGTGCCGATGGTCTTCGGCCTCTCGGGTATGTTCCATTGTATGCGCGGCTATATGTGGGGGGAGAACGTGCGCCCGATCAAAAGCTTTTTCCGCGGGATCAAGCGTCTGTGGCTTCCGTTCCTCGTGACGGCTCTGGTCTTCGGCGCCTTTATGTGCGGCGTGCTCTACGGCGCCTACTGGCACATCTCGCTGCTCAAGGCGGGTGCGGCGACGGCGGGCTCTTGGGTGCTCTTTATCGCCTTGATCCTTTTGACTTGGTTCGCGGTCGCGGTCTTGGTCTATCTGCTGCCGACCTTCGCGTGCTATCGTTTAAAACTCGTTGATTCCGTCAAGAACAGCTGTCTGTTCGTGCTGATCTTGTGGGTGTCGGCGCTCTTTACCGCCGCGTTCTCGATCGGCGTATTCCTGCTCGGGCAACTGGGCACGATCCTCAATTATCTGATCGCGCTCTTCTTCCTCGGGCTCGGGTTCGCGTTCCTTTCGGGCATTTGGACGAGTACGGCGCAAAAGGCGTTCGGTAACTATATCCGCCCGCAGTTTGAAGGTGCCGTACCCGGTGGGGCGAAGACGGCGCCCGCCCGTCGCGGCGTGAATCCCTACAAGGACGCCAAGGCGAAGAAGAAGGCGCAGGAAAACAGCGCGATCGGCGTCGCGACCCGCATGCGCGCGGAAGAGAACGGTGACGGCGCTCCCGCCGCGGCTCCGCAGAAGAAGAAAGCCATTCCCACCAAGAAAGCCAATTACAAGAGGAAGAAATAATGGACGGCATCGCGAAGGCTCTCGTTTTCGACGGTCTGGTCAAGGTCGTCGCTTTCAAAACCACCGATCTCGTCAATGAGGCGATCGGCTTGCACGGTCTGTCTCCTCTCGCCGCGGAAGCGCTCGGCAAGGTGCTATCCGTCGCGGCGTATATGTCTAGCGAGCTCAAGGGTGACAAGGAAAAGCTCAGCGTCCAGGTCACGAACAAGGGCGATCTCGGCTCGATCATCGTGGCGGCGGATGCCGGCGCGAAGGTCAGAGGCTACGTCGAGCACAAGGACGCGACGCTCCCCCCGCTCGGCAACGGCAAGCAGGATCTTTTTAAGGGGATCGGCAGCGAAGGCTTCATCACCGTGATCAAGGACCTCGGGCTCAAGGATCCCTACGTCGGCAGGACGGAGCTTGTTCGCGGCAATCTCGAAGAGGATTTCGCCTGGTATTTCACCCGCAGCGAAGGCGCGCCCACCGCGCTCGCGCTCGAAGTGATGATCGGCGAGGACGGCAAATGCGCGTCCGCAGGCGGCGTTCTGGTGCAGCCGATGCCGGGCTGTCCCGAGCATGTCCTCGTGATCGTAGAGGACATCGTATCGCAATTCGCGCACATCGGCGAGGTCTATAAGGAGAAGTCCCCGTCCGACGTTTTGCAGGATTATTTCGGACATTTTAAGATCGAGTATTTCCCCGTCGTCACGCCGGTCTATCGCTGCAAGTGCAGTCGCGAGCAGATGAGCAACGCCGTGATCTCCCTCGGTAGGGCGGATTCGGTGAACCTGTTGATGGAGCGGGGCGAGATCGAGGTGTTGTGTCATTTTTGCGGGAGAAAGTACGTCTTTACCAAGCAGGACGTAATAGACATCTGGAGAAAGTATGATCATAAAGTTTGACCGTACGCCCGAGGAGTTCTATCGCCTTTCCCGAACGGCGTTTGAGGAAGGGGATCTCGAGCGAGCTCTGAAGTACGGTGAAAAGGCTCTTCGCGGGAAGGGATCGACCGAATACAAGGTCTCCCTTGCCGAGATTTTTTTGTCTATGGGACGGAGCGCCGACGCGATGGATCTCGCCCTCGACGCCCTCTGCCGCGGCAGGGGGATGCGGGTGGAGATCTACGACCTATTGATCCGTGCGACGAGCGACCTCGGACACCTATACGAATCGGTCTACTATATCGCGCGCAAGGCTCGGCTTGAAGGAGACGACGAGGCGCTCGACGCGATGGACGAGATGATGGAAGACTTCGTCGCGGGCATCGGCGAACCGCCTCGAGAGGCCGATCTGTTCGTCGTGGGGAGAGAGCATAGGGAAGTCCGCTCTTTCGATCTCGCGCAGGCGGCGTTTCATTTGCATCACGGGCGCTACGACGAGGCGATCGCTCTGCTTCGCGAGGTGGATAAGGACGCCGAACAGTACGCGGAAGCGCGGCGTATGCTGCTCCGCGCATTGGTCAAGTCGGGCGACGAGAAGGGCGCCGTTACGGCGGCGGAAGAGGTTGCGAAAGAGGATCCGAAATGCGCCTATGCGCTCTACGTTTTGATCGCGCACGGCGACAAGCGAGAGTATCTGCCCGCGCTCGACGGGGTGGAAGACGACAGACAAGACTTGTATTTTGCGATCGCGGCGGCGGACAAGGCGGCGGATCACGACCGTTCCCGCACCCTTTCGGATCGTTTGATCGCGGCGGAACCCTATCTCCCCGAGGCATATTTCGTGCGGGCGGCGGCGCTCCTCAACGGCGGCAAACGCGCCGAGAGCCTCGACACCTTGAAACGTCTGTTTTCTCTCTATTCGGACTATCCCTCTTCGGTGATCTTGAAGGGGTGGGCGCGGCTCAAAAAGTGCTCGATCCTCTTTACCGATACGATGCCGCCCGAGGTGGTCGGTTTGCTACGCCGCTACGTTCGCAAAAATGCGAAGGATTCCGAGTGTTTCGTGCATTCTATGCTGACGGACGACGCCTTTCGTTCCGCCGTTCGGCGCTTGCTCGAATACGGCGACGGAGAGGTCTCGGACAACGTCGTCCACTTCCTCGGCGTCGAGGACGATCGGCAGGTGGCGACCTATTTTCATAAGATCTTGCTCAATACCCGCGTCGAACCGCTCCTAAAACGGGCGATCCTCGCCGAACTCTTGTCGCACAAGGACAAGGGCAGGATCTGGGTAGCGCCCGCCGGCGTGCCGATCGCCGTTTCGTGCGAAAAGCCGCCGCATTACGACCGCTATCCCGAGAACGTGCGCTATGCCTACCTGAACCTTTACGCCTTTCTCTCTTGTCTGAACGATTCTGCGGCCTCGGATCGGCTCGCGGCTTACGCGGAGATTCTCTACCCCTACGTCGGCGTGGGGCGCGTGCGCTCCGAGACCCTCGCGGCGGCGATGATCTGCCGCTTGTTCCGAGAGGGCGAACTGCGTCCTTTCCTCGAGCGAATGGATCCCGAGACGGCGTGCGAGACTCTGATGCAGGACGTTTTCGGCGTGAAAAAGATCCGCTTTGCCGAGGTCAGGAAGTGGATGACCGTTTTGAGTGATTAGCTGTTTTTTTGGATCAACTGAACAATTTGACGAGTAGATCGACGACGGTTTCGCGCATCGCGCCGTAGTCTATATAGTCGTGTTTATCGTAGATGGATTCGTGCGCGTAGGACTGTATGAGGTTCATCGCGACGTGGACTTTCTCTTCCATATGATCGGGCGCAAAGCCGAGTTCGCGCAGCTTTTTCGACGCGGAGATCGTGATGTGATTCTCCAGCCCGAGGAACTCGTCGTTGATGCTCGGGTCGGTGAATGCCAGCGCGTGCAGGATGTTGTGTAGGTTCGGGTTCTTTCTATGCATCGTCTCGGTCACGGAGACGATCTTGTCCAGGAGCTCGGGGAGCGTGATGCCCTTCGGCGCGGAGTTCAGCGCGTTCATGACGGGCTCCGCCGTCTCTCTCACGTGGATCTTCAGAACGTAAAAAAGAATATCGCGTTTGTCCGAAAAATACCCGTACACGATGCCCGTAGATACGCCCGCGCGTTTCGCGATGTCCGAGGTAACCGTGCTGTAATAGCCGTTCTCGGAGAAGAGCTCGTACGCGGCGCGAATGATGCGCTCCTTTTTCTCAATGGAACGTTGTTGCTTCGGTTCCCTGATCGTCTTATCCATATATAAATTATAACTTTTCGCGCGCAAAAAAACAAGAGTTTGAAAAAAATACTGCGAATATGAAGAATCATTCATATTTTGCTTGACGGCGGCATATTTCGGTACTATAATGCGAGTGAATGTGAAGAAATATTCACATTTAACGTCGCAAGCACGGCGTCGTCCGTGCGAAGGAGGGAGATATGCCGATCGTTATCGCGCCGCAGGGGCGGCTCTTGAAGATCGTAGCCATTGCCGCAGGGGAGGCAGTCAAGAAGCATCTCGAGAACCTGGGGATCACGATCGGGGGAGAGATCACGGTGCTCAGCGCTTCGGGCGGGAGCGTCGTGTGCAAGGTGAAGGACGGCAGGATCGCCCTCGACAGCGACGTATCCACCAAGATTTTCGTCGCGTAAAGCGATGAAGGAAATAAAAAGGAGAAAGGAAAATGAAAAAGACTCTTGATCAATTCGACATCGGCGAGAGGGGGGTCGTGAAGTCCGTGACCGCCGAAGGCAACATCAGACGCCGCCTCTTCGATATGGGCGTGACGCCGGGTGCGGAGATCTATATGCGTAAGCGGGCGCCGCTCGGCGATCCGATCGAGATCACGATCCGCGGCTACGAGCTGACCCTTCGCAAGAGCGAGGCGGTATGCGTGACGATGGAGGTAGCGGACTGATGAGAAAGTTTGCTTTGGCGGGCAACCCCAATTCGGGCAAGACGACCCTTTTTAACAGCTTGACGGGATCGACCGCCCACGTCGGCAATTGGCCCGGCGTCACGGTGGACAAGCGGGACGGCGTGTATAAAAAGACGCCCGAACCCGTCGCGATCGTCGATCTCCCGGGCATCTATTCGTTGTCGCCCTACACGCCCGAAGAGGTCATTTCGAGAAACTACATTTTGGACGAGAAACCGAACTGCGTGATCAACATCGTGGACGCGACCAACCTTGAGCGCAACCTCTATCTGACCACGCAACTATTGGAGATCGACGTCCCCGTCGTCGTCGCGCTCAATATGATGGACGTGGTGGAGAAGGCGGGAGACAAGATCGACGTCAAGGCGCTCGAACAGAAGCTCGGCGTACCCGTCGTACGGATCTCCGCCCTTAAAGAGATCGGGTTGAAAGAGCTGATGGAGCGGGCGTACGAGGTCAGCGAAGGAGAGCGCGACGGCAGCAGCGTGCTCGTGGACACCCCGCTCGCGCACCTGATCGGTGACGTCAAGATCGCGCTCAAGGGGCAGGGCGTCCTGAATCCTCTGTTCCACGCCGTCAAGCTCGTTGAGAACGACTCGATCGAGGCGGAGATGCACCGAGAGCTCGCCCCGATGGTCGAGGAGTTCAAGGCGACCTTCGAGGACGACCTCTTCGGCGACGACTTCGAGGCGATCATCGCGGACGGCAGATACAAGTATATTTCCAAGAACTTCGCGCAGACGGTTACGCATAAGGAGAAGGATCGGACGAAGATGACCCCGTCCGACCGCGCGGACAAGGTGCTGACCCACAAGGTCTGGGGCATCCCGATCTTCCTCGCGATCCTCTTCGCGATCTTCCACCTGACCTTCTCCGAGGACTTCCTCTATCTCGGCGCGATCTTTCACTTGCCGACCCTCGAGGAGCTCGGGCTCGACGTCGAGAACTACGGCGTGCGCTGGCTAGCGTGCTTGTACGACGGCGCGGTCTTCTCTCCGGGCGTGATCCTCAATAATATATGGAATAATATGCTCGTCGGCGAACTGTTCGGCCGGCTCGGCGGGCTCGTCGAGGAGAGCGCGATGTCGCCTTGGGCGATCGGTCTCATCAATAACGGCATTTTCGACGGCATCTCCTCGGTGCTCTCCTTCCTGCCGCCGATCCTGACCCTGTTCCTGTTCTTCTCGATCCTCGAAGACAGCGGCTATATGGCACGTATCGCCTTCATTCTCGACAGGATGTTTCGCCGGTTCGGGCTCTCGGGCAGGGCGTTTATGCCGATGATCATGGGCTTCGGTTGCTCCGTTCCCGCGATGATCAATACGAGGACGCTCGCGGACGAGAAGGAAAAGACCGCAACGATCCGCGTGATCCCCTTCTTCTCCTGCGGCGCGAAACTGCCGATCCTGACGGCGGTGGCGGGCGCGATCGTGGCGTACTTCGGCGTCGGCAACGCAGATGCGATCACCTTCGGTATGTACGTGCTCGGCATCGTGGTCGCCATCGTGTCGGTCCTCTTGATGCGTAATACCTCGCTGAAAGGCGAGACGCCCCCCTTCATCATGGAACTGCCCGCCTATCACGCGCCGCAATTCAAGAACCTGATGGCGCACCTGTGGGACAAGACCAAGCATTTCGTGAAGAAGGCGTTTACGATCATCTTGGCGTCCACCATCGTGATCTGGTTCCTGTCCCACTTCTCCTTTAGCTGGGACTTCCTCGAGGACGAAGCGATCAACGACAGCATCCTCGCGAACCTCTCGAAACTCGTGCAACCCCTCTTTACGCCCCTCGGCTTCGGCAGTCAACTCGGCGCATACGGCTGGGTGTTCGTGGTCGCGGTGGTCGCCGGTTTGATCGCGAAAGAGAACGTGATCGCCACCTTCGCCACGCTGGCGGCGTGCCTGATGGCGGTGGTCGGCATGGACTTCGGCGACCTCGCGATCGAGGCGGAAGACGGCATCGACGCCGTGCAAGCGATGGTGATGGCGACGGGCGTATCGATCCCTGCTTTGATCTCCTTCATCGCTTTCAATATGACCACGATCCCCTGTTTCGCGGCAGTCGGCACGGCGAAGGCGGAACTGGACGGCAAAAAGCGCTATACGGGCACCTTGCTCTTCTGGCTCGCCTCGTCCTACGTCGTCGGCGCGATGGTCTACACGATCGGTTCGTGGTGGTGGACGCTCTTCCTCTGGCTCGCGGCGATCGCCCTCACCGTGACGGGCATCGTCCTATGGAATCGCTACGGCAAGAACGGGAGGAATGCGATATGGGCGCGTGGGAAATCATCTTGATCGTGGCGTGCGCGCTCCTCGTCGGCGGCGTTATTGCGGCGCGGATCGTCCGCAGGGCGAAAGGGAAGCCGACCTGCGACTGCGGTTGTGACTGCGCCCATTGCGTCGGTTGCGCTCACGCTTCGAACGAAAAAACCAAACGATAATAACCAATCGAAAAAGACGCCCCGATCGGCGTCTTTTTTTATAAACCGCCTTTGACTACGGCGGCGGAGAGTGGTGTGTAGACAAGCGCTTCGCCGAGTAAACTTGTTTTCCCTTAGTAACAATACCCCCCGGCGAGGACGGAGAATGCGGTAGAGACGAGCGCTCTCCGATGGGTAAAAAACAACCCAAGTTATATCTGGTGACAAACCCCAACGGCGACGGAGAGTGGTGTGTAGGCAACCGCTTCGCCGAGTAAACTTGTTTTTCCTTAGTAATAATACCCCCGGCGAGGACGGAGAATGCGGTAGAGACGAGCGCTCTCCGACGCGTAAAAAAACAAACCAAATTATATACGGTGACAAACCCCAACGGCGACGAAGAGTGGTGTGGAGGCAAGCGCTCTCCGAGGAAGCGGGTAGGCGCGTACTTCTTGTACGTAACTGCCCGATACCGAGGTAGTTAGCGCAGCATACGCGCCGCTATGCGTCGCCGTTAAGATCCTGCTTTGAAATTATAAATAGGATAAAGCCTCCGCTCCACCGAGCAAGTCGGACGGATATTTTTCAAGATATCGCGCATATCCTTATACGCCATCGGTGATTCATCGAGAGTAGAGGGGTTCACGGTGGTCGAATAGATCCCTTCCATCGCCTTGCGGTAGGCGTCCATCGAGAGGGTGCCGCGCGCCTTAGAGCGGGACAAGAGGCGTCCTGCGCCGTGCGGTGCGGAGCAGTTCCAGTCCTCGTTTCCTTTGCCGATGCAGATCAAGCTGCCGTCCCGCATATTGATCGGGATCAGCACGCGCTCTCCCTTTCTTGCGGAGATCGCCCCCTTGCGGAGCACGCGGTTTTCGACGTCGATGTAGTTATGGATCGTGTGGAAGGACTCGATCGCCTTTAGCCCGACGGCGTCTAAGAGGTGCTTGGCGATGATCTCGCGATTGCGCCGCGCGAACGCGATGCAGACGTCCACGTCGGCGAGGTAGTCCTCGAGCGCTTGTCCGTATAAGAGGGCGCTCTCGCGCTTTACCGCGTTTCGACGGGTCTCGAATTCGCGATCGAGGCGCTTGATGGTGGATTGGATCTGTTGCTCCTTGCCCTCTTGCTTTAGGGTGCGGATGGTCTCCGCGCGCTCCGCGAAGTAACCCGCCTTGTCCGCGGCGAGGTCGACGGCGACGTCGGTATAGAGTTCCGCCACCTGCGCGCCGAGGTAACGACTACCCGAATGAATGACCAAATAGACGTTGTTCTCGTCGTCGCGGTCAAGCTCGATGAAGTGGTTGCCGCCCCCGAGCGTGCCGAGGGTGCAAGCGGTATGCAGTTCCTTTTTTATGCGGTCGTAGCAGACCAGACGGGTGAAGTCGAATGCCTCGTAGGGGCGGTTCCAGACGTTCAGACCGCTCGGGAGCCCGTGCGCCGCGCGATCGAAGTCCGCGAGATCGATGTCGACTGCGCCGAGCAACACCGTGTACATACCGCACCCGATGTCCACGCCCACCATCGAGGGAGCGACCTTATCCGTGACCGTCATCGTCGTGCCGATCGTGCAACCTTTGCCCGCGTGCACGTCGGGCATGATGCGGATCTTGGATCCCGCGAAGTCGCGAGAATTGGTCATTGCTTGTATCTGTTCGCGCGCGAGGGCGTCCATCGTATCCGTGAAACACTCCGCTACGTTGTGTTTTCCTTTGATCGTGATCATATCGTTGCCTCCTTCCCGTTTGGGCGTAGGTTTTTGTCCTTGACAGGAACTCATTATAACACATTACGGGCGACTTTTTTCAACTTTTTTCGCTTTTTCTGCGGCATAGCGGGTGCGCGCGCCCGCATAAAGATAATTATGAAATGCTTTCGGGGAGTCAAGGCGGCGGCGCTCTTCGTCGGCTCGGTCGTGGGCGCGGGGTTCGCGACGGGGCAGGAAGTCAGCCTCTTTTTCGGCGGGGACGGGGTTTGGAGCCTCGTCGTCGCCTCTCTGTTTATGGCGGTATGCGCCTTCGCGTTCCTCGATATGGGCGCAAAGCGCGTCGGCATGGGGCAGGGGCTTCGTCTTGCCACGGATAGCGCGGTCGCGCTCTCCTCTTTTGCGGTTTATGCCGCGATGATCGCCGCGGCGGAAGAGGTTTTGCATCGTCTTACGGGCGTATCCGGACTGTCCGTCCTTCTTGCGGTCGGGGTGAGCCTCGTTGCGAGCAAACGCATCTCGTGGGTGACGGGGTTGAACCTCGTCGCGGTGCCCTTGATGGCGGCGGTCATCGTGGTGGTCGGCGTGCGGTCGGAGGCGGTGACGGGCGGGGCGTTCCATCCGCTCCGCGCCCTCGCGTACGGCGGTATGAACCTTCTTTTTTCGGGCGCGTTGATGATCGGGGAAGGGGAGAAACTAACGTTCGGCGAACGGGTGACGGCGAGCGTGGCGGCAGGCGCCATGATCTTCGTGATGCTTCTATATATGCACCGATGCACGGCGGGTGCAGGGGGGAGCGAGATGCCTTTTCTCGCGGCGGCGTCAAGGGATGGCTTAGGGACTTTTGCGTCCCTTGCGTTGCTCCTTGCCATCGTGACGACGATGGCGGGTTGCGCCTATCTCCTGATCGACCGACTGACCGCCCTCACGCGCGACTGCACTCTTTCTTTGTCCGCGACGACCCTCGCGGGCGTCTTGACTTCTTTGGTCGGCTTCGCTCCCCTCGTCGCCTACGCCTATCCCGTCGTCTCCTTCCTCGGCCTCGCCGCCACCCTCGCGGCTTTGGGGTATTTTTTGTTCCGAATTTGTAAACAATCGCTACTGAGAAATGCCGCTCGAATATTGACAAAACTAAAAATATGATTTATAATCGCTTATATTATACTGCGCACAATGCGTGCGTGCAGACGAAGGAGAACCGAATGAAATTCGCTACGATAGGTTCGTATTTGTTGGATGACATCATTCAATTCGGCATAAAAGAAGGAAAGGACTATTCAAACGTCGGCAGATATACCTGCATCAATCCTATTTCGCTCTGTTTCCCGAGTGGCTTTCCGAAAGAAGTGTACGATACTTATGCGGTGACTTGTAATAACGAGTATCAGCTACGTATGCATAGGTCGGATATGACAAAATCGATTTTCAGAGAAATCACAAACAAGAATCCCGACTATATCTTATTTGATTTTACCGAGATTTTTTCTCCTGTTAAGGTGTTTAATGTTGAAGGCAAAAAACTGACGTTTACGTCACAATCTTATTTGCAAGCATCCGATAAAAGAATACAAGAAGATCAGGAGATCTCGGTTTTCTCTCTATCGCCTCAAGGTATTTTGAATTATGCCAAAGGTTATGTGGAAAGGATGATTTCTCTTTTCGGTAAAGAGAAACTGATTATGGTTAGAACGCATGCCGGCTATCAATTTTTTGATCAAGCAGGAAAATGGAAACTGGCGACGGACTTGAATGATCGCATTAAAAACAACAGGACGTTGGATCATATTTATGATTGCATTGAGAACGATTGTCAAATCAAAACAATAAGGTTGCCACAGTTGCTGTTGAATGATTTATCATACAATGTAGGTGGTGCTTACAAGTTTGCAAAAGTTTATTACGAGATATTCAACGAATTATTACTTCAAGCTGTTTCAGTTCACAATAAATCGGAATCGGAAGACGATATGCTTGATAGGATCGAAGAATTTATTGATGAAAAAACGATGCCGAATCTTGCAAAGATCGCTGATGAAAATGGGTTAAAAAAGGGGAAAAGATTGGTTCTGTTAGGACATTCAAAACCCTTAATAAATCATTTGAGAGAAGCATTCGGGGCGGAAATTGCTATCACTTTAGACTATAACAGAAACACCAAAGATGAAGATTTGTTTGAATCTCTGAAGGCGATTGAGAACCAGTCTGAAAAGTATTATTTGCTGATTCCTCATTTGTATCAAAACTCCAATGCCCTCCTCGAATGCATAAAAAAAGGTTATTTCCCGCATATTGCTAAAATCGGAATGCATTATATCCAATATGCCATTGTAAATATACAAGGGAATTACTGTGATATTTATAATAACAGTGCCAAATCGGCTGCTTTAAGTAATATCATTAAGTTTAAAGGTAAAGGTTGTTTTGTCGAAATCGATGAGATAACCCCCAACGCACAATTATCGATAGATTGTATGGATCAATCTTATTCACATATAGGGAAGGGCGTCGTTTTTGTGAAGTCAATTGTTTTTTTGGCTTACTGGGGGGCGCGCTTAAATGTTGGGGAATACACTTCTTTTGGATTAGACAGCAGGATTATTGCATTTGCGGGAGGAGAGATTGCTATTGGAAGAGACTGTATGTTTGCGGATAAAGCAATCGTTCAAGCAGGGGACGGGCACTCCATATATGATCTAACTACGGGCAAAAACATAAACAGCGACTTGAATGTGTACAAAGAGAAAAATGTCGTACGGTTGGGTGACCATATTTGGATCGGCAGAGAGGCGATCCTGATCAACTGTAAGATTGGCGACGGAAGCATCGTCGGCGCAAGAGCGTTGGTGAAAAAGACTTTCCCGAACAACTGTATCGTAGCGGGAATGCCCGCCAAGATCATCAAGCGCAACATCGGTTGGGCGCGTGAGATCAACTGTTACGATATAGACGATCCGAGGTTCGGCGTGCCTGCCGACTATCGGCATCTCACCGAAGAAGAATAATTGATTATTATCGTAAAATAACTAAAGAGAGAGGTTGAACATGATACTGCAAAAACTGTTGTTCCCCGGTAATGATACCTGTCCGAATATGGATATGTACTTTCATAAAAAGCAGGGCGTTTCCGCAATGAAAGAAGGCTCGCTCGTGATAGAGCCGGATGCCGCGATGGAAGCCGATACCTATTTCAATGCGTTTTCGATCGGGAAGTGGCGCAAATATACAACGCTGAACGACCTGCGCATAAAGCTGTCCGTCAAGGGCGCTTGCGACGTTTCCCTTTGCGGTGTTTTTATCAATGACAAGAACGTGATCTGTCGGCGAATGGACAACGTCGTCGCCCTCAGCGTCGTTGCCGAGGAAAGGCAAGACGTTGAAGTCCAGTTTAATCTGGACGACTACAAGAATTGCCCGCTCGTTTATCTGCAAATCAAGGCTAAAACCCAAACGACGCTTTACGGCGGTGCGTTCTTTACTCCGATCAACGACAATCAATTGCCGCACGTAAAGTTGGCGGTAGGCATTTGCACCTATCGCAGAGAGAGCTTCGTTTTCAAAAATCTTCTTGCGATGGATAAGGCGTTTTATCAGACGGAATCGCCGCTGAAAAACAAGATAGACGTCTTCGTCAGCGACAATGCGGGCACCTTGCCCGTGCGCGCCTTGCGTTCGCCGCACACCTTCCTTTTTAAAAACAGGAATTACGGCGGCTCCGGCGGTTTTACGAGATGTATTATGGAGGTTTTGAAAAGAAAGGGCGAGCGCGGCTATACGCATATCGTCTTGATGGACGACGACATTGCCTTTGACCCCGCGATTTTGGAAAGGATGTATGCATTCCTCAAGATGCGGAAAGGCGGATATGCCGATTTGGCGATCGGCGGCGCAATGCTCATCTTGAACGACCGCATTCGTCAGTTTGAAAACGGCGCGATCCTGACCTACGACGGAATGCTCTCTTTTAAAAATAAAAACCTCAATCTTTCCACCGTTCGCAACATCTTGGTCAACGACGTTCAGCAAGACAATAACTACAATGCGTGGTGCTTGTGCTGTATGCCGCTCAGCAAGATCGAAAAGAACAATCTGCCGCTCCCCCTCTTTATCCATATGGACGACGTGGAATACGGTGTGCGCAATGCCTTTGATTTTGTGAATCTCAACGGCATATGCGTGTGGCACCCCTACGGCGCCAATATGCGAAACACGTCGATCGTCTATTACGACGTCAGGAACAAATTGATTTCCATGGCGAGTTTGGGCAGGTGCGATCTCGCGGAATATGCGATCCGTTGGTTGCGCATTTTCCGTTCGGATATTTTCGTCTACAACTATTCCCGTACGAGGATCGCGTGTCGCGCCATAGAGGATTTTATGCAGGGGATCGACGCCTTCAAGAAGGTGGATCCTCTTGCATTGAACGGGAAACTTGCCCGATACAATCGGGCTTGGCTGGATGCGCCGCTCGAGCACATTCGCAACGTGACGCCCCTTCCCGAAAAACGCGACCTTTCACACGTCAGACGCAGGAAGATCTTGAATTATCTCTTGCCGTCCAAGATGAAATATATCGTGCGTACTTGTGACATTGCCGCAGCCGATCCTTACAGGGCGAAGGAACTTTTCATTCTCGATCCCGCTACGGGGAAAGAGAGACGTTACAAAAAGAGCCTTTTGAAGGCGGTTTATTGTTACGTGCAATGTTTCCTTCTCGAAAAGAAAATCAAGAGAAAAATGAAAAAGGTCGGACTGGAATGGAAAGCCAGGATCAGCGAACTTTATAAGTGGGATTTTTGGAAGAACTATTTGGGGATATAATAAGGAGATCGTATGGAAAAGATACTGACGATAGCCATTCCGGCTTACAATATGGAGAAATATTTGGCGCAGACGTTGGATTCCATGATCGTCGATAAGGAAACAATGGACGCGCTCGAAGTCATCATCGTGGACGACGGCTCCAAGGACAACACCGCGGCGATCGCGAAAAGGTACGTGGACGATTATCCCGACACTTTCAAACTCGTTTGCAAGGAGAACGGCGGACACGGCTCGGCGCTGAACAAGGGGTTGGAACTCGCCACGGGCAAGTATTATCGTCCGATCGACGCGGACGATTGGGTCGATTCGCAGTCTTTGGTCTATATCGTCAACGACCTGCGCAAGCACAACGTGGATATGGTTCTCGCGAACTTCTGTAAGGTGCTTGAAAAGAGCGGCAAGGTGATCAAGGTGCGCTGTAATAACGTCTACAATTTCCGTGAGATCATGGACGGTAAGGCTGTCACGAAAGACGGCAGAGAGATCTGCGTTTACGATTCGGTCTACGACTTCAACAATGAACTGTACGATTATGCTCCGCAATATCTTTATCATTTCGTGATGTATCGGACGGCGCTTTTGAAAGAACACGGCATTCGTTTTTCGGAAAAAGTGTTTTACGACGATATGGAATACGACATTTATCCTCTGCCGTACGTAAAGACGGTTTTGCCGATCGACAGATACTTTTATATGTATCGTTTGGAGCGCGAGGGGCAAAGCGTGGAAGACGCAGGGTTTATTCGCCACAGAAAACACCGTTATACGATCGTATTGAATCTTTGCCGCTATTTTAAAGAGATGAAGGATCGCTTCGGCAAAAACGTTTACAATCATCTCTATCCCGATATGGTGTGGAAAGCCGACAGGCAATACGACATTTATTTTTTGTCCGAGGATGACGAGATCGCGGCGCAGGAGATGGCGGATTTCGACCGCGCATTGAAGGAGACCAATGAGGAGATCTATAACGATATTAAGAACGAGGCGGTGCTGAAGTATCGCCGAGGCGCCTCTTATGCCCAAGCGAAAAAGATCTTCCTTGCGACGAAAGAGCGGGTCGAGAGCCGCGGCAAGAGACCCAAGGCATGGACGCTTGAATCCGATCCCGAGATGCACGAGATGATCGCGCGTAGGGTGCGTCTCAAAAAGTTCCATTTGGACAAAAGAGATAAGGAGATGCAAAAGATCGCCGCTTTGAAAGACAGCGAAAAGGGCAAGCGCTGTTTCATCACTTGCACGGGGCCATCGTTGAAGATCGAAGACCTCGAACTCCTTAAAGACGAGATCACGATCGGTGTGAATAGCGTCGTGAAAGCATATGACAAGACAGACTGGAGACCCACTTATTATGCGATGGTCGATTACTACGCCTTCGGAGAGTTTTTGAAGAATACCGATCTGCCGGGCAAGAAACTCTGTGAAAAGAACGCCTTTTTGCATTATCGCGTAGACCCGAAAAATAAGACGGGGAAAGAGATCTATTGTTTGATTAACTATGCCAACCATTTTGAGAACAGATTGACGGCGAAAGACATTTTGTTCAGCGACGACCTTTCCGTGTGCGCTTACGATGCCTTTACCGTCACGAACTTTGCGATCCAAGTGGCGATGTATCTCGGGTTTAAGGAAATCTACATCATCGGTGCAGATTGTAATTATTCCGGTTCGCAGATCCACTTCATCGAGATGCCGGATGATCACGTGAAAATGGCGGCTGGATGGCTTCCCGACGCTCTTGCTTTGAGCATCGAGGGCTATAAGGCTATCAAAAAGTACGCCGAAGAGCGCGGCGTAAAGATATTCAATTCCACAAGAGGGGGAATGCTCGAAGTGTTCCCGAGAAAGAGCATAGAGGAGGTTTTGAAAAATCGTGGCTAAAGTTGCATTGTTTATTCCGATCAAATTGAACAACCAAAGGTTGCCGGGGAAAAACCTGCTTCCGCTGGCGGGAAAACCCGTTTGCAAATATCTGTTTGAAACGGTTGCAAAGATCAAATCGATCGATGAAAAATACGTCTATTGCAGCGACGAGGCGATTGTGCCGTATTTGGTGGGAGATCTGCGGTTTAAGAAAAGATCGCCGGAACTCGACGGATTCCTCGTCAAGGGGCTTGACATCATAGACAAGTTCGTTCAGGACGTGGACGCCGACGTCTACGTGCTTACACACGTCACGCAACCTTTTACCAAAGCGGAATCCATCGAAGCCGCGCTTGACAAGGTTCTGAACGAAGGCTACGATTCGGCGTTCAGCGCGGTTTGCTTGCAGGACTATCTGTGGTATCAAGGCAAGCCTTTCAATTACGATCCTTCCAACATCGTGCGGACGCAGGACTTGGATCCGGTCTATATGGAAACGGGCGCGTTCTTCATTTTCAAAAAGGAAGTATTCACCAAGTTGCACCGCCGCATCGGTTTGAATCCTTATATCTATGAGATCGATCAATTCGAGGCGGTCGACATTGATACGGCTGAGGACTTTGAGTTTGCCAAAGCCGTTGCGGCTTATCTCAAAGAAGGGAATCAATGAAGAACGTAGAGTTGTTGGACTGTACCCTTCGAGACGGCGGTCGCATTATTGATTGCGCATTTACCGATTATCAAATCGGTGACTTGATCAAAAAACTGTCCGATGCGAAGATCAATTACATCGAGGTCGGTTTTCTTCGCGATCCCGCGAGGAAAAAGTACGAGGGGAAAGGGACTTTCTTCAATAGCGTAAAGGAGATCGAGCCCTTTTTGAGCCAAAAGAATCCGAATACGCAATACGTTGCGTTCGTGGATTACGGCATGTTTGACTTCGACACGCTGGATCCTTTCGACGGGAAGTCGATTGACGGGATTCGCGTCGGCTTTACGAAAAAGGATTTCAAAAACCGGTGGGCTGACGTGCAGAGATGTTTCTCCATCGTAAAAGAGAAGGGCTACAAGCTCTTTATACAAGGTGTGAACTCTTTGGCGTATGACGAAAAAGAGCTGAAGAGCGTGCTCGATAGCGTGAACAAGGTGCAACCTGTTTCTTTCGGGATCGTGGATACCTACGGCGCGATGTTCCTTGAAGATATCGACAAGATCTTCCGATTGGTAAATGGCTTTTTGATCCCCTCTGTCAAGATCGATCTGCACACGCACAACAATCGGCAAATGGCATTTGCTTTGGCGCAAGAAGCGATCCGCATCAGCGGGGATCGCCGTTTGATCATCGACGCGACTTTGGAAGGAATGGGCAAATGTGCGGGAAACCTGAATCTTGAATTGATCGCCGACTATTTGATCCAGGAAAAACACTACGATCTTGATTTCGACGGGATCTTGGACCTCATCGACGGCTTTACGTTTTCCTTTAAGAAAAGCCATTCTTGGGGATATTCGATCCCTGCATTTATGGGCGGCATCTATAAGTCCCACCCGAACAACATCATCTATTTGACCGAAAAGTTTAGGTTGGGGAATCGCGATATTAAAAACATTCTTTCGATGATAGACGAGGAGACGAGGCATACCTATAATTACGACAATATTGAGAAAAAGTATATCGAATACAGCTCGATGAGCGTGGACGACGAGAGCGCTTTGGAGATGCTTCGCGCACGCTTTTCTGAACGAGAAGTGTTGGTTTTGGCGCCGGGTAGCAGTTTGACCCGCTATGGCAAAAAGATCGAAGAGTTTATCGCTGCCGAACAACCGACGGTGGTCAGCGTAAACTTCGTTTCGAATTATCCGAATGCGATCTCTTTCTTTGCAAACAAAAAACGGTTTGACGATATGATCTCCGAAATCTCTCCGGATCGGGTCATCGCCGTTTCCAACGTCAAGCCTTCTCGCGGGGAGCTTGAAATCTCTTACGACAGATTGATCGACAGAAGATACAGGATGTTCGACAATTCGACGTTGATGCTTTTGGAATTGTTGCGCATTCTCGGTGTGAAAAAAATCACGTTGGCGGGCTTTGACGGTTACAGCACACGTGTTAAAAACAATTACTGCAAAGACACCTATTTTAACGAAAGGCACGAGGGTGAATACGGAGAAATCAATCGGGAAGTGGGCAATCGAATGAAGGACTACATCGAAACGGTCGGCGACCATTGCGAAGTGTCTTTCCTTACGCCGTCCATTTACCAAAAATATATGTGATTATGAAAGAGATAAAACTGCTTATTATGGACGTCGACGGGACGCTGACGGACGGAAGGATCAATATTGGGGAGAACGGAGAGCTGTTCAAGGCGTTCAGCGTGAAGGATGGGCACGGCATCAATCGCATCTTGCCGCAGATCGGGATCGCCCCCGTCATCATCACGAGCAGGCTGTCCAAAATCGTCGAACATCGTGCCAAGGAACTAAATATCAAGCACCTGTTCCAAGGGGTGGCGGACAAGATCACCGCGCTTGCCGAACTATTAAAAGAGTTGAACCTTTCTTTTGATCATTGCGCCTATATCGGGGATGACGTGAACGACCTCGAATGTATGCGGAAATGCGCCGTCTGCGGTTGTCCGGCGGATGCCGTTAAGGAAGTAAGGGCGGTTGCCGATTTCGTTTGTACGGAGAAGGGCGGCGAAGGCGCCGTAAGAGAGTTTATCGAATATCTGCGAGACAACGCATAAAGCGTTCGTTTCGAATATGAAAAGGGGCGCAATCCGTTGATCGCGCCCCTTTTTATCAAATCAAATTCTCCGGATTTAAGCCTTGCAGTTCGGGCAGGACGAAGCGACCGTCCTTGCGGACTAAGACGTCATCGAACCAGATCTCGCCACCGCCGTATTCGGGCGTTTGGCAGAGGACGAGGTCCCAATGCACCGCGCTGACGTTGCCGTTGTCCGCGTCGTCGTAGCAACATCCGGGTGTAAAGTGGATGGAACCGCTGATCTTCTCGTCGAAGAGAATGTCGCCGATCGCGCGATTGATATAAGGATTCAGCCCGAAGGAGAACTCGCCGACGTAGCGCGACCCTTCGTCCGTGTCGAAGATCTTATTCGCAGCTACGCTGTTATTCGCGGTCGCCTCTACGATCTTGCCGTCCTTGAAGACCAGACGGACGTCCTCGAACTTGATGCCGTCCTCGATGGACGGAACGTTATAGTGTATCACGCCGTTTACACTTTTTTTGACGGGCGCGGTGTAGACTTCGCCGTCGGGGATATTGCGGTCGCCCTTGCATTTGACCGCGCCGATCCCCTTGATCGAGAAGGTCAGGTCGGTGTCCTTCGCGACGACGCGCACCTTGTCCGTGCGGTTCATCAGCTCGACGAGCGGGGTCATCGCCTCGCCCATTTTCTTATAGTCCAAAGTGCAGACGCGGAAATAGTAGTCCTCGTACGCTTCGGTGCTCATGCCCGCCAGTTCGCTCATGCCCTCGGTGGGGTAGCGAAGGATCACCCATTTGGTATTCTTGACCCTGAGTTCGTGGTGGACGGGGTGGGCGTAGAACTTGGAGTATGCCTGCATCGCCGCGTCCTTTGCGTCCGAAAGTTCGTAGCTGTTCTCGCCGCCGCGAATGCCGATGTAGGCTTGCATATCGCGCATCTTGTATTCGTCGTATTTCGCCATTCTCTTGAAGAGCTCTTCGTCGCCGCCGTTCAGGAGTTCGCGCTTGATTTTATTGTCGCCGATGGACACGAAGGGATAGCCTCCCGCCGCGAAAACCTCGCGCACGATCAGGTTCACGAATTGATAGGGAACGCCGCTCGCCTCGATGAGGACGTTCTCGCCCGCTTGCACTTCGCAGGAGTAATTCACCAAGTTTTTCGCCAAAAGCCTTTGCCTTTCGTCAATGATCATATCGCCCTCCAAGATGGATTTTTCGCTTTTCGGCGCTTCGTTATGCGCTTTTCTTATTATATCCGCTTCCGCCGAATTTTGCAACCGCTTTCCCGCTCGGGGCGGTCTCGCGCGAAACTTCGCGGAAAAATGAGGTTTAATCGTTTGCCAACTGTATTTTTCTCGTGCTATAATACACGAAGTGAATTATTAAGGAGGTTGTTATGCCTTTAGTTACTTCTACCGAAATGTTCAAGAAAGCCTACGACGGCGGCTATGCGATCGGCGCGTTCAACGTCAATAACATGGAGATCGTCCAGGGCATCACCGAAGCGTGCAAAGAGGAGAAAGCTCCCGTCATTCTGCAGGTCAGTAAGGGCGCGCGTGCATACGCGAATCATACTTACCTCGTGAAGCTCGTGGAAGCGGCGGTCATCGAGTGCCCCGAGATCCCCATCGTGCTCCACCTCGACCACGGTCCCGATTTCGAGACCTGCAAGTCCTGCATCGACGGCGGTTTCACTTCCGTTATGATCGACGGTTCGGCACATTCCTTTGCGGATAATATCGAAGTCACCAAGAAGGTGGTGGAATACGCTCACGCCCACGGCGTCGTGGTCGAAGGTGAGCTCGGCACCCTCGCGGGCATCGAGGACGAGGTCAGCCACGCAGTCGGCTCCTACACTCGCCCCGAAGAGGTCGAAGAGTTCGTCGAGAAGACGGGCGTCGACAGCCTCGCGATCGCGATCGGCACGTCGCACGGCGCTTATAAGTTTAAGCCCGAGCAATGCACCGTGAACGAGAAGGGCGTTTTGGTACCCCCGCCTCTCCGTTTCGACATTCTCGAGGAAGTCAGCCGCAGGTTGCCCGGCTTCCCGATCGTGCTGCACGGTTCTTCGTCCGTGCCGCAGGAATACGTCCAAATGGTCAACGCCCACGGCGGCAAGATGCCGAATGCGATCGGCGTGCCCGAGGAGCAGCTCCGTCACGCGGCGAAGCTCTCGGTCTGCAAGATCAATATCGACTCCGACCTGCGTCTCGCGATGACCGGCACGATCCGTCAGTTCTTCGACGAGCATCCCGACAAGTTCGATCCGCGCGAGTATCTGAAGCCCGCCCGTGCGAATATCAAGGAGATCGTCCGCCACAAGCTCAGAGACGTGCTGGGTTGCGCGGGCAAGGCATAAGCCAACAACAGTATCGTTCGGTTAACGAACCAATAGGTCGTTTATGATTAAATCTACTACTATAAAAACAAAAACCAATGGAGGTAATTCTATGATTAAAGTAGGTATTAACGGTTTCGGAAGAATAGGTCGTCTGGTGTTCCGTGCTGCTTGCGGCAGAAAGGACATCCAAGTCGTCGGTATCAATGATCCTTTCATCGATCTCGACTACATGGTCTATATGCTCCGCTATGACAGCATTCACGGCAAGTTCGAAGGTGAAATCTCCACCGACAAAGAGAACAATATGCTGATCGTGAATGGCAATAAGATCAAGGTCTTCGCGCAGATGGCGGCTTCCGACATCGATTGGAAGAGCTGCGGCGCCGAATACATCGCCGAAGCGACCGGTATCAACACCACGACCGAGAAGGCGTCCGCCCACTTCGTCGGCGGTGCGAAGAAGGTCGTCATCACCGCGCCGTCCAGCGACGCTCCGATGTTCGTCTGCGGCGTGAACCTCGACAAGTACAACAAGGACATGAAGGTGGTTTCCAATGCGTCCTGCACCACGAACTGCCTCGCGCCGATCGCGAAAGTCATCAACGACAACTTCGGTCTCGTCGAAGGCTTGATGACCACCGTGCACTCCACCACCGCGACCCAGAAGACCGTTGACGGTCCTTCCAAGAAGGACTGGAGAGGCGGCCGTGCTGCGGCGGGCAACATCATTCCGTCCTCGACCGGCGCTGCGAAGGCTGTCGGCAAGGTCATTCCCGAGCTCAACGGCAAGCTGACCGGTATGAGCTTCCGCGTTCCCACGCTGGACGTCTCCGTCGTCGACCTGACCTGCCGCTTGGAGAAGCCCGCTACCTATGACGAGATCAAGGCGGCGATGAAGAAGGCTTCCGAGGGCGAACTCAAGGGCATTCTCGGCTACACCGAGGACGCGGTCGTTTCCACCGATTTCATCCACGACAGCAGGACCTCGATTTTCGACGCGGCTGCGGGTATCAGCCTGAACAGCAACTTCGTCAAGCTCGTGTCTTGGTACGACAACGAGTGGGGTTACAGCAACAAGGTGCTCGATCTGATCGCGCACATGAGCAAGGTTGACGCGTAATCAATCATTCGACCGATAACGGAGCGGGGGCGACCCCGCGGACAGGAGGAAGTATGGGTAAGATCAAACTCACGACCGTACCTTTTCAAGGCACGGCAGAACAGGAAAAAGAACTTCGCGCGAAACTCGCCGAGATCAAGAAGCTCCCCGGCGCGCTGATGCCCGCTCTTCAGGCGGCGCAGGGCGTTTACGGATATCTGCCCGTGGAGGTGCAATCCATCGTGGCGGAAGAGCTCGGTGTGCCCCTCGAGAAGGTTTTTGGGGTCTCCACCTTCTATTCCCAGTTCACCTTGAACCCGCGCGGCAAGTATCAGATCTCGGTCTGCCTCGGCACCGCGTGCTACGTCAAGGGCTCCGGTGACCTCATCAACGAGGTCAAGAATATCCTCAAGATCGACAACGACGAATGCACGCCCGACAGGAAGTTCTCCCTGCTCGAGACCCGTTGCATCGGTTGCTGCGGCCTTGCGCCCGTGCTCAGCGTGAACGACGAAGTGTACGGCAGGATCACCGCCAAGGACGTGGCGGGCATTATCGCGAAGTACAACGCGTAAGCCAAGTCCGAATCAAGGGCTTCGCTTTCGGGACAGCCGATCGCGGAGCCCTTTTTATGTCTTGACAACGTAAAAACCATAGAATATAATGAAAGAAGTACCGCAAGGAGATGTATCAAATGAACGTGTTTATGAGTAAAGTGAAGAGAACGTCCGAATTCGTCGCGATGATCCTCTTCTTCGTGGCGGCGTTCTTCTCGCTGCTCTTTTATATAGGTAATTTCGACGGTGCCTTTATGCCCGTGATCGGCAATCTCTTCGCGATGGTCTTGCAGGTCGGTATTTGGCTTGTGATCCCGCTGTGTATCGTGATGAAACGCAGGAGTTATGCCCGTTGGGCGACCCTCGCCGTCGCGTTGTATTGGCTGATCACGACCCTTTTTGCGATGCTCGACAATACCGCGATGGCAAGCGGCGTGTTTCCGCCTTTGGCGATTGCTGTCGGCGTTTTTTCATTCCTGACGGCGTGCACCTTGATCGTGATGACGGCGTTTGCTTTGACTGCCGTCACGCATAAAAACGGCAAGATAAAGATGGTCGCCGCTTGCATTTACGTGGGCGCCTTGCTGTTCTATTTGGTTTTGTTCGCGTTGAGCGTCGCGTTTGCCGCAGGTGGCAACGCGGGGTGGAACGTTTACTTTGGTTTGCTCTGCGACGATCTTTTGATTCCTTTTGCGATGTTCTTTATCGCCGTAGCGTTCGGCTTCCGCGAGGAAGAGTTCGTCTTCCCCTGCAAGAAGAAAGCCGTGCCTGTCGAACCCACCGCCGTGAAGAGTGCCGTCGTGGAAGAAAAGCCCGCCATGGAAGAGCCTGCCGAGGATAAGCCCGCAGAGGAGACCCCTTCGGAGGACGTTCCGGAAGCGCCCGCCGATGACGCAGTCCCCAACGCAGAGGGATCGGTCGTCGAGGAAGAGAACGCTCCTGCCGAATCCACCGAAGAACAAAATATCGAGGAAGAAAAATCCGAGGAAGAAAAACCTGCGGACGAAGAATAAAGCAACCAAGACAAGCTGCTCGATCGAGCGGCTTTTTTTTGACCCAAGGCGAAGGACGTGACGGGGAGATTCTCCCTACGCTCTCCCTAGAAGACGCGACGAAAACGCAAAAAGGCGAAAAATGGTCTTTCACTTCGTGAAAAATGATAGGAATTATATTGCAAAAGAATAAGTTATGTGATAAAATCTATCTTGAGCGTGTTCCGCACGCGCGCGTTAGGCTATGGAACTGTCGAAGCATATGGTTGATATGATCACGAATAGCATCGAGGCGATGGCGAGACACATCCTCGTTAATCTGTCCTTTTTCGGTGATTGGATCATTCTCGAGGTTTCCGACGACGGCAAAGGCACGACGACAGAAGAAGTCGAAGCGGCGATGCGCGGCGATAAAGCGCCTCGCGGCAGAGGGCTTGCCTTGCTGAAGGACGCGGCGGAGCAGAGCGGCGGCGATATCTTCGTTTGGTCGGAGGAAGGCCACGGCACGGGCGTGCGTGCGACCTTCGGAAAAGACGTGCCGCTCGGCAAGGTAGGAGACGCCTTGATCGTCTTTTGGCAGGAGATGCCGATCACGGTCATCACGCTGTCGGCGGTCACGGAGAACGGCGCGTTCGTCTTCGACAGCCGCTTGATCGGGGAGCGTTACGGCGACCCGTCTGAAATGGATACCATGGTGAAAGTCCGCAAGGAAGTGAACCATACACTTACTAATCTATTTGGAGGAAAGTGAAATGAAAAGCATCGCAGACATCAACGCTATCAGGGAACAGATGCGGTCCAAGGTCCTGATCCGCGACAATACGAAAGAGGGTGAGACCCACGTATTCGTCGGCATGGGGACGCTAGGGCTCGAGGCGGGCGCCGTGGAGGTCTTCAACGCCTTCGTGGACGAGATCACCTCTCGTGAGATCAAGAACGTACGCATCTCCCGTTCCGGCGCGCTGGGCGCAGCCGATAAGCAACCTTACGTCGAGGTCGTTCTCCCCGGGAAGGCTCCCGTCGCGTACGGCAACCTGACGGCGGACACGGTCAAGGTCATCGTGGACAAACACGTTTTGGGCGGAGAGCCTGTGACGGATTATATCGTCAAGTAAAGGGAGGAAGGTATGTACAGAAGTCACATTTTGGTTTGCGGTGGTACGGGCTGTCACTCCAATAACAGCGCGAACATCCTAAAGGCATTCAACGAAGAACTGAAAAAGGCGAACCTTGCCGCCGACGTGCAGACGGTGCAGACCGGTTGCTTCGGTCTGTGCGCCGTGGGTCCCGTCGTCATCATCTATCCCGAAGGTGCGTTCTATAGCTGCGTAAAGGTCGAGGACGTCCCCGAGATCGTCTCCGAGCACCTCGTGAAGGGCAGACTGGTCGAGCGCTTGCTCTACAAGGAGAAGGCGACCGGCAAGACGGTGAAGGCGCTTTCCGACACCAATTTCTACAAAAAGCAAACGCGCGTGGTTCTCCGTAACTGCGGCGTGATCAATCCCGAGAATATCGACGAGTATATCGCGATGGACGGCTATCAGGCGCTGATCAAGGTGCTGACCTCGATGCAGCCGCAGGAAGTAATCGACGTCGTGCTCGCTTCGGGTCTGCGCGGACGTGGCGGTGCGGGATTCCCGACCGGCAGGAAGTGGCAGTTCACGAAGGACGCGGTCGGCGACGTGAAGTACGTTGCCTGTAACGCGGACGAGGGCGACCCCGGCGCGTTCATGGATCGTTCCGTCTTGGAAGGCGACCCGCACGCGGTCATCGAAGCGATGGCGATCGCGGCTTATGCGATCGGCGCGCAACAGGGCTACGTGTACGTCCGTGCGGAGTACCCGATCGCCGTCAGAAGACTCCAGATCGCGATCGACCAGGCGAAGGAATACGGACTCCTCGGCAAGAATATCCTCGGCACGGGCTTTGATTTCGACCTTGAGATCCGTCTCGGCGCAGGCGCGTTCGTCTGCGGCGAAGAGACCGCTCTGATGACCAGTATCGAGGGCAACCGCGGCGAGCCGCGCGTCCGTCCTCCGTTCCCCGCGCACAAGGGCCTCTTCGGCAAGCCGACGGTGCTCAATAACGTCGAGACCTACGCGAATATCGCGCAGATCATCTTGAAGGGCGCCGATTGGTTCAAGTCGATGGGCACCGAGAAGAGCCGCGGCACCAAGGTCTTCGCCCTCGGCGGCAAGATCGTGAATACCGGTCTCGTGGAGATCCCGATGGGTACCACCCTTCGCGAAGTCATCGAAGACATCGGCGGCGGCGTGCCGAACGGCAAGAAGTTCAAGGCGGCGCAAACCGGCGGTCCTTCGGGCGGCTGTATTCCCGCGGAACATTTCGACATTCCCATCGATTACGATAACCTGATCTCCATCGGTTCGATGATGGGTTCGGGCGGTATGATCGTCATGGACGAGGACAACTGCATGGTGGACATCGCCAAGTTCTTCCTGACCTTTACGGTGGACGAGAGCTGTGGCAAATGCACCCCCTGCCGTATCGGCAATAAGAGGCTTCTCGAGTACCTCGACAAGATCACTTCGGGCAACGCCACGATGCAGGATCTCGAGGATATGGAGAAGCTGTGCTACTATATCAAAGAGAACTCGCTGTGCGGCCTCGGACAGACCGCTCCCAACCCCGTCTTGTCCACGCTCCGCTACTTCCGCGACGAGTACATCGCGCACATTCGCGATAAGAAGTGTCCCGCGGGCGTATGTAAGAGCCTGTTGCAGTACAAGATTGTTAAGGACAGCTGTATCGGTTGCGGCGCGTGCCAGAGACAATGCCCCGCGAACGCCATTTCCCGCACCGATTACATCGCTCCCGGCAAGAAGCTCGCCGCGATGGAGATCGACCCGAACAAGTGCGTGAAGTGCGGCGCTTGTATGTCCACCTGTAAGTTCAAGGCGATTATCAAGGAATAACGGAGGTTTTGTTATGGAAGAAATCAAGATGGTTAATTTGAAGATCAACGGAATCGCCGTTACCGTCCCTGCGGGAAGCACCATTCTCGAGGCGGCGCGCAAGGCAGGGATCAAGATCCCGACGCTCTGCTATCTGAAGGACATCAACGCGATCGGCGCTTGCCGCGTCTGTGTGGTGGAAGTGAAGGGCGCGAGAAGCCTCGTCGCCGCTTGCGTCTTCCCGGTCAGCGAAGGCATGGAAGTCACGACCAACTCCAAGAAGGTCATCGAGAGCCGCAAGACCACGATCGAGCTCCTCTTGTCCGACCACAAGAAAGAGTGCCTCAGCTGCGTCAGGAACAGGAGTTGCGAATTGCAGTCCCTCGCTCTTGAGTACGGCTGCGACGAGAATAAGTACAAGGGCGCTACCTCGAACTATCCGATCGACGAGACCACCCCGTACCTCGTGCGCGACAACAACAAATGTATCCTCTGCCGTCGTTGCGTGGCGGCGTGTAAGGAATATCAATCGGTGGCGGTCATCGGCGCGAATGCGCGCGGCTTTGATACGCACATCGCTTGCGCTTTCGAGAATCCCCTCTCTTCCGTCGCTTGCGTGGGTTGCGGACAATGTATCACCGTCTGCCCGACCGGCGCGCTTACCGAGAAGTCGGAGATCGACAACGTGCTCGCCGCGCTCGCGGATCCGAATAAGTACGTGATCGTGGGCACCGCTCCCTCCGTCAGGGTCGGCTTGGGCGAAGAGTTCAACAGCCCGATCGGCACCGAGGTCGAAGGCAAGATGGCGGCGGCTCTCCGCAGAATGGGCTTCGATAACGTATTCGACGTGGATTTCGCAGCCGACCTCACGATCATGGAAGAGGGCGCGGAGTTCATCAGCCGCGTCAAGAACGGCGGCGTCCTGCCGATGATCACGTCCTGCTCGCCCGCTTGGATCAAGTTCATCGAGCACAACTTCCCCGATCAGCTCGCGCACCTCTCCACCTGCAAATCCCCGCAACAGATGTTCGGCGCGATCATCAAGACCTACTACGCCGAAAAGATCGGCAAGGACCCCAAGGACATCTACGTGGTCTCCGTGATGCCTTGCACCGCGAAAAAGTTTGAGAAGACCCGTCCCGATCAGAATGCGGCGGGCGAGGGTATCCCCGACATCGACGCCGTGCTGACCACTCGCGAGCTCGCGAAGATGATCAAGCGTATGGGCATTATGTTCAACGATCTGCCCTCTGAGAAGTTCGACGATCCTCTCGGCATCTCGACCGGCGCCGCGGTGATCTTCGGCGTGACGGGCGGCGTGATGGAAGCGGCTCTGCGTACCGTGGCGGAAAAGCTCACGGGCAAGGAGCTCCCCTCCGTGGACTTCACCGAAGTGCGCGGCACCAAGGGTATCAAAGAGGCGGAATACGACGTAGCGGGCATCAAGGTCAAGGTCGCGGTTGCGTCCGGTCTCGCGAATGCGCGCGTCCTGCTCGATCAGATCAAAGAGGGCAAGAGCCCCTATCACTTCATCGAGATCATGAGCTGCCCCGGCGGCTGCGTGAACGGCGGCGGTCAACCGATCCGCACCGCGGACGAGAGGAACAACGTGGACATCAAGGCGACCCGCGCCGCGTCGATCTACAAGCTCGACAAGGAGATGCCGCTCCGTAAGTCGCACGAGAATCCCGCGATCATCGAGGTCTATAAAGACTACCTCGGCGAGCCGAATAGCCACAAGGCGCATCACATCCTGCATACCTCTTATATCAAGAGAGGTCTGTAAGGGACTGTCAAGGGACTTTTGCCCCTTGAGATAAGCAAACGAGGGGTGCGGCGACGCGCCCCTTGATCATACAACCATATAGGTGATAATTCCGTGCGGACAAGGAAGCAGGTGAAAATCCCGCACAGCCCCCGCTACTGTAAGAGCCGCTTTTTTGCAGAGAGAGAAGCGTTAGCGAACGTCACTACCAGGGAAGGCACGCAGGGCGCCATGGCGCCGCTCCAGTCAGGATACTTCAAGTACGGAATGCTCAATAAATTACTTTCGGAGGGAAAGAAAATGAGGAAATTATTAACTGCTTTAGTGGTAGTTGCTATTTTGGCAACTTCCGTCCTGTGCGTGGCTTGTCAGAGCTTTGAAGGTTCCGTTTACGATGCCTTCAAGCAGATGAAGGAAGACGGAAAGATCACCTTCGAGGCGAGCGAATCCGCATACGGCGCCTTTTTGAATACCGTCACTTACGATTCGTTAACGGTTGCCAACGATTATGTCGGAGGCAAATACATCGGAGTCTTCGTGAATACCGACGATGAGAAGGTCATTGATGTGACCGGAATGTGTGATTCCGTCACTTACGGCGGCGCGACTTTTAACTATTCCGGAGTCGGCGTTGACGCCATCACCTACGAGAAAGGCTTGAAGGTCTTGGTTGCTTTGACCGAAGACGTCGGCAATTATCATTATGCCGCGGTCAAGGGCGAGGCTTTGCTTTTCACGCTCCCCAACAAGGTTGAAAAAGTCACTCTGGACTAAAGACATCGTTTTAACTGCGCTTGCGGCAGCGCTGCTCTCTGCGGGCAAACAGGCATTGGCGTCGATCCCGAACGTCGAGGTCGTCACTCTCCTGATCATGCTTTATGCAGCCTGCTTCAAGCCGCAAATCGCTTTTATCGCGACCGCCGTATTCATCGTAATAGAATGCTTCATTTGGGGCATCCATACCTGGGTGCTCGCCTATATCATTCATTGGAACTTCGTGGCGTTCGCGACTTTTTTGCTTTCGCGCGTATTCAAAGTCAAAAATCGGTTCATATATTTAGCGTTCACGATCCTTGTGACCGCGTCTTTCGGCGTGCTGACCACCTTGATCGATGCGATCATCGGGGCGGGCAGAACGGGGCGCTCTTTCTCCTTGATCTTCACGGTCACTTATATGCGCGGCATCTATTTCTACATCGTGCACGTGGTCGGGAACGCCGCTTTCAACATCACGCTCTTCGCGCCGATGCGCGACTTGCTGGATAAACTTATGATCAAATACTACGGCAGAGACGTCTTCTTGAGAGAAGGGGACGGCGCCGCGGTATTGAAGCAGAAGGAGAATGTTAACGAGCCCGCTTCGTTGACAGACGCGGGCTCGCGTGATACAATAGAAACCGACGCGGGACGTTCGGACGACTCCGACGATCCGCGCGAATAAAACTGTGAGGTGAATACAATGGCAAATATCATCGCTTTGGCATGGTGGGGAACGTTGCTGATCGTTGTGGGCGTGGTCCTGGTCGTCATCATCATCGTTTCGCTCTTCGCGAAGACCTACAATAATCTCGTGAACGGCAGAGAAAAGGTCAAGAACGGTTGGTCGCAGATCGACGTACAACTTCGCCGTCGTTTCGACCTGATCCCGAACCTCGTCGAGACGGTCAAAGGATACGCCGCGCACGAGAAGGAGACCCTCGAGAACGTCACGATGTGGCGTAGCCGCGTCAGTAGCGCCGCGACTCCCGAAGAGTCGATGGAAGCGAACAAAGGTCTCTCCGGCGCGCTCGGCAGGCTCCTCGTCACGATGGAGAAATATCCCGATCTCAAGGCAAATCAAAACTTCCTGAAACTCCAAAACGAGCTGACCGAGATCGAGAATAAGATCTCCTTCGCTCGCCAGTTCTACAACGACACGGTGCAGAAATACAACGTCCTCGTCAAGCGCTTCCCGTCCAATATCATTGCGTCGATGTTCAAGTTCAAGGAAGAGAAGTTCTTTGAGGTCGACAATAGCGTGCGTGAGAACGTGCCGCAGGTGAAGTTCTGATGAACGGGTCGGTCAAAACGAACGAGAGAGGCAAGGCGCGCATCGCGGCTTGCCTTATCTTTATCCTCTTGATCGCGGCGCTCGTCGTCACCCTCTCCTCGTGCAAACTCTTTGCGAGCGAGATCGTTCTGAAGCATCTCGACATCACGGTGGACGTCGGCGCGGACGGCTGGACGACCTTCACCGAGACGTCCGAGGCGAAGTTCAGCGCGCAGGACACCGATTGGTGGAACTTCTACCGTATCATCGACGACAGTACCCTCCTTGGCAGAATGAGCGAAAAGGACGCCTTTTCGATTGACGGGTCCTCTTTCAAGGTGAACGGACAGGCGGTGGAGTTTATCGGGGCGGTCGACCTCGACGATAGCAACGAGGAGTGGAAATACAAACATTCTTCCAAGTCGTACGGCTACTACTACGTCCGTCCGAGCGGGGTCGAGATCGGGGTGATTCTGCCCGCATTCTCGAGCGGCACGCGCACGATCTCCTATAGCTACGGCGTGCAAGGGATCTTGACGGGCATTGCGGACGCGTCGGTCTTCTACTACAAGTATCTGTCCGAGATCAATACGATGGACGTCGACGAAATGACGGTGAAGGTGAACCTGCCCAAGGCGGAACCCGAGCTGCGTTCCTGGCTCCACAATTCGGGCAGCGCGGTGGGCGTTTGGAAGCAGTCCGATGACAAGCGCTCTGTCGAGCTCTACGTCGAGGACATCTCGGCAGGGGAGTACATCGAGAGCAGGATCTTGCTGAGCAAAGGAGCGTACGTCGTCTCTTCCACCAAAAACAAGACGACTCGCCTCGACGTCGAGAACGAGGAGCAAGCGTGGTACGACGCGTATATGCGTAAGCAACGCATCTTACTCGCCGTCACGATCCTAGACTATATCCTCGGCGCTCTCTCCCTCGTACTCGCTGTCGTGATCTTCCTTATCGAGAAGCGCAGGAACAGCCCGCTGGAACTTGCCGACGCGCCGATCTATTATCGCGAGATCCCCGAGGGCTACACGGGCGGCGAGGTATCGCCCCTTTACTTCTATTACAGCAACGAGAAGTATATCGACGAGAGTATCTCTGCGACGATGCTCGAACTCGTGCGGCTCCGCTATATCACGATCACGCCGGACGAGAGGAAGAAGGGCGCCGTCATCACCGTGCTACGTCAGGACGAAGAGGACGAATTGCGCACGCACCAGAAGTACGTCGTGGAAATGCTCTCCTTGGTGAAGCCGATGGGCACTCCTTTTACGATGAAGGAGTTTGAGTCGTACGGCAAGAATCACCCGGGCAAGATGCTCTCGATGGTGAATAAGTACGAAGAGGCGATCAAGAATAAGTCTCAGCGCGACGGTGCTTATCAGAAGGGGAATCCCGCAGGGGCGCGGGCGCAACGCCTTACGACGACGATGGTCGGCATCGGCGTCGCCGTGGTCATGCTATCCGGTTTCGCGCATTTCTTCGTCGGCGTCGGGATGTTCTTCTTCGGCGCGGGACTTCTGCTCGGCGGACTGATCCATTATCTCCTGTCGAAGAGGCTCAAGGCGCCTTTGACCGTGCCCGGGCAACGCGAATACAACAATTTGCACGCTCTCGCGAAGTTTATGCAGGAGTTTTCCGCGATGGACGAGCACGAGATCCCCGAGCTCGTCCTGTGGGAAGACTATATGATCTTCGCCACCGCGATGGGAATAGCGGATAAGGTCGCAGAGCAACTCGAGATCGCCTATCCCGAGTTCAAGCGAATGTCCGCAAGCGCTTTCGATCCCTCGACCTTTATGATCCTCTGGTTCTTCTCGCCCTCGTTCCGCTTTACGACGGGGCTGAACTTCGTCGGCAATATCGCGAACGTGATCCGTTCGGTCCACATCGCAGACCGCGCCTTGAAGGCGGCGAAGCTCGCAGGCAAGATCGGCGGTGCGATCGGCGGCGGCAGCGGCAGGGGCGGCGGCTCCTCGTTCCACGGCGGTGGGGGAGGGTTCTCGGGCGGCGGCTTCGGAGGACGGCGCTGAGCGCGTATAAGGGCGCATCTGCCTTGTTCCAACTCAAATACCCGCAGTTACGTACAAGGAGTACGCGCCTGCGGGTATTTTTCGTTGCGCCTCACATCTGCAACCCTTCTCCGCGCTCAGCGGGGGGCGTTGGTTAAGCAACGCATAGGTCAAGCGTATAGCGACGCATATACTTGCTACAATTTCAAACGGGAGCAGTTACGTACAAGAAGTACGCGCATTCGCCGCCTTTTGTCGAGCCTCGTATCCGCACCATTCTAATGGCTCAGCGGATTTCGTAGGGAGCACATATTTGCGGGTATTTTTCGTTGCGCCTCGCATCTGCAACCCTTCTCCGCGCTCAGCGGGGTCGTTGGTTAAGCAAAGCGACCGAGAACAAAAATAGCATTTTGGCGCATATTCTTCGCTATATAATGCTTAGCGAATACGTGCGTGAGTTAAGTGAAATGGCAAAATAAGAGTTTATAAAATGTGCCGAGATTTTCTAGGCGCTTTTTATTTGTTTTGCGGAAAGTCGTCGGGTAAGCCGAGTAATTCTTCGAGAGTAACGTTGTATAAGGTCGCGAGTTTTATAAGGTTCTCGTATTCGGGACGGGAAACGTCCTTCTCCCAATCGCTGACGTTGGATTGATAGATAGACAAATAATCGGCAACTTCTTTTTGCGAAAAGCCGCATTGCTTCCGTATTTTTCTGAATTGTTCGCCGAATTCCATAGTCTCATTATATAAAATGTGCATTGCCCATTGACAAAATATGTGCAACACACTTAAAATGTAGCTTATGGAGAATAGCGCAAAGGGAAAGAGATGTTGCTTTATCGGACACAGGACGTTGGAAGTTACCGACGAATTGATTTCTCGCTTAAAACAAGAAATCGAAATACTGATCTTGTCGGGCGTCACGCACTTTTTGTTTGGGACGAGAAGCGAGTTTAATTCTCTCTGCCATAAGATCGTTTCAGACTTGAAACAATCGTATCCGCAAATTGTACGAATCGCCTATACGACGTTTCACGAATGCGTCGTCTTGCAAAACGAAGTAGAAAAGTATGAACGGATGATGACAAGATTTTGGAAACGGGACGTGCATTTGGAAGGATACGAAGAAGAGATCACTTCCGAGGCGTTAAGAAAAAGCGGGAGGGCAACGTACGTCGAACGTAATCAAACAATGATAGACGACAGTGATTTCTGCATTTTTTATTATGATGAAAATTATCGCCCTCAAAGACGAGAATTATCGCACAAGTATTTGAATAAAGTCCTTTCAAGCGCACAGAGCGGGACCGCATTGGCTTTTCGCTATGCGTTAAGCAAAAACAAGAGAATAATAAACGTTTTTTGACGGGCTTTATCGGGCGAATGTGCGGCTATACGTTGTCGTAGTCTTTTCGCTGAGTATTTTTGCTGAAAAACATTTGACAATACCTACGGTATTCTATATAATGGCTCTTGTTTAGAAAAAATAAACTTTGGGTTAAGTGCGGTTAGAAGTCGCAAACGGAAAGTTTATTATTGCGAAACTGAGGAAAAGGGGGAAAGTATGGAGATCGGCGTTAGGATCAAGGCGCTCAGGCTCAAAAACAACCTTACGCAGGAGGAACTTGCGGATCGTTGCGAACTGACCAAAGGTTTTATCAGTCAGCTCGAGAACGACCTCGCGAATCCGTCCATCGACACCTTGAACGACATCTTGGTCGTACTCGGCAGTAATATGGGCGAGTTTTTCCAAAACGAGGAGAGCGAGCCGCTCGTCTTTCACGAAGAGGACTATTTCTCCAAGGACTACGGCGACAGCGTGACCACCTGGCTCGTCCCTTCCGCGCAGAAGAACGCGATGGAGCCCATTATGCTGGACCTACTCGAGAAGGGCGCGAAGGAGACCGATATGCCGCACGAAGGCGAGGAGTTCGGCTACGTCGTCGCGGGCAAGATCAAGCTGACCGTCGGCAGGCGGGTCTTTACGCTCGAGAAGGGCGAGACCTTTTACTACAAAGCGGACAAGAAACATTCGATCGAGAACGTGACGGATAAGAAGGCGACGGTGCTGTGGATCTCCTGCCCGCCCAACTTTTGAGAAGGAAGAAAGAAATGAGTTTCATTGACAAGATAAAGTCTCTGTTCGGGAAGAAGGACGCCGCGCTCGCCGCGCCCGCCCCCGCACCCACGACCCAGAAAAGGAACGAAAATATCATCGAGATCAAGGGGATCACCAAGGTCTTCGACGGCGTGACCGTCCTGGACGACCTGAATCTCGGCATCAAGCGCGGTCAATTCGTGACCTTGCTCGGGCCTTCGGGCTGCGGCAAGACGACGCTTCTCCGCCTGATTGCGGGTTTCGAGACTCCGACCGAGGGCGAGATCTACATCGAAGGGACGCCGATCACGTCGATCCCTCCCTTCAAGCGTCCTGTCAATACGGTATTCCAAAAGTACGCGCTCTTTCCGCATTTGAACGTCTTTAAAAACGTCGCTTTCGGCTTGAAGCTCAAGACCATTCCCGACCCGACGGCGAAGAAAGGCGTCCGCAAGTTCACCAAAGAGGAGATCGCGGACAAGGTCAACCGCGCGCTCAAGCTCGTGGGGCTCGAGGACTACGGCCACCGCGACGTCAATTCCCTTTCGGGCGGACAGCAACAGCGCGTTGCGATCGCCCGCGCGATCGTCTGCGAGCCCAAGGTGCTCCTTTTGGACGAACCCTTGGGCGCTCTCGACCTCAAGATGCGCAAGGAGATGCAGATCGAGCTCAAGAAGATGCACGAAGATCTCGGCATTACCTTTATCTTCGTGACGCACGACCAAGAGGAAGCCTTGACGATGAGCGACGTCGTCGTGGTCATGAACGACGGCGTGATCCAACAGATCGACCGTCCGAAGAAGATCTACGACGAGCCGAAAAACGCTTTCGTCGCCGACTTTATCGGAGAGTCCAACCTGCTCCCCGGCGTGATGGAAAAGGACTACAAGATCGCCTTCCTCGGCAAGTCCCTCGCCTGCGTGGACAAGGGATTTGAGAAGAACGAGAAGGTGGACGTCGTGATCCGCCCCGAGGACATCGTGATCAACGCGGGCGCGGGCAAGGGCGATTTCGACGGCGAGGTGCTGACCACCGTCTTCAAGGGCACCTATTACGAGATGATCGTGCTCGCCGCGGGCTATGAGTTCACGGTGCAGTCCCAGATAGAGCATCGCCCCGGCGAGACGGTATCGCTCGGTATCGTGCCGGACAGCATCCACATTATGAAGAAGATCCTGACCATCAATAAGTATCTCGGCAAGGTCGCGGACGAGAACCTCGTGACCTTCCTGGGCGGCGACTTCGAGGTGCCGACCGAGGGCTTCGAGATCGGGGACGAGGTGGTCGTGTACGTCCCGTTCGACGCGGTCGAACTGACCGACGACGAAGAGGACGGCGTGATCGGCGCGACCGTCACGCAGAGCATCTACAAGGGCAGTTACTACCAAGTGCAGGTCTATAACGACAACGACGAAGATCTCTACGTCGACACCGCCGACGAGTGGGATATGAACGATCGCGTGGGCGTCAAGGTGGACGGCGCGAAAGTGCGCCTCGAAAGGTACGCCCCCGACGCGGACGAGGAGGAAACGGAATGACGGGGAAGAAGGCAAAGGTCTTTCGCCCGACGGCGTTTGCATTCCCGTACCTCGTGGTGACGCTGATCTTCGTGATCGTGCCGCTCGTCTTGGTCTTGGTCTATGCTTTCCGCGGGTCGGACGGATCCTTCACCTTTGCAAACTTCCGCACGGTCTTCACCGAGAAGGAGACCTTGCGCCAGCTCGGTCAGACCGTCGGTATCGCGGCGCTTTCCACCGTGATCTGCCTCTTGATCGCCTACGTGGTGGCGTATATCCTCGCCTCGCACCCCTTCAAGAAACTGCCGATCCTCGCACTCCTCTTCATCATTCCGATGTGGATCAACTTTATGCTCCGCATCTTCGCCTTACAGTCGCTTCTCTCGATGATCGGCATCGGCAAAAGCTACTGGGCGGCGGTCATCGGTATGGTCTACGATTTCTTCCCTTATATGCTCCTGCCGATCTATACCGTGCTTGTCAATATGGACAAGAGCTACGTCGAGGCGTCGCGCGACCTCGGGGCAAACCCCGCGATGACCTTCCTCAAAGTCACCTTGCCGCTGTCGCTCCCCGGCGTGATCAGCGGGATCAGTATGATGTTTATGCCGATCTTCAGCTCCTACGCGATCACGAAGATGATGGGCGATATGAATACGACGGTCATCGGCGCGAAGATCGCGACCTTGTTTGAGAATACCTACGGCGACTACGGCTACGGCTCGGCGCTCTCCTTCGTGCTGCTCGTGATCGTCTTCGTCGTGATGCTTTTGGGCAACGCGTTGACCCGCCGCACCGAGAAAGCACCCAAAGGAGGCAAGGCGTGATGAACAAGGCTTCTTCCAAATTGTATCTCGCCCTGCGTTGGGTGATCCTGCTTGCGGTGCTCGTCGCGATCTATCTGCCGCTACTCATGATCATCGTCTATTCCTTCTCCACCTCACAGTCGGTGGGCGGCTCCTTCGGGGACTTCACTTTCCGTCTGTACGGCAAGCTGTTTGAGAATACCAAGATGCTCTCGGCGCTCAAGAATACCTTGATCATCGGGTTGGCGTCCGCCGCGCTCGCCACCGTCTTCGGCACGACGGCGTCGGTGGGCATCCACTATATGCGAAAGAGGATCAAGTCCGCTGTGGAGACCGCCTCGCAGATCACGGTGGTGAATGCCGAGATCGTGACGGCGACCGGCTTCTTCCTCTTGATGATCTGCCTGCGCGACACCGTGAAGATGCCGATCAACTTCAGCATTTGGTGGCTGATCATCACGCATACCGTGATCACCACCCCCTACGTGATCTTGACCGTGACGCCGCGTCTCAAGCAACTCAACCCCAACCTGCTCGAGGCGAGTATGGATCTCGGTGCGGGTCCGATGCGGAGCTTATTCACCGTGATGTTGCCGCAACTGGCGGGGGCGATGGTCTCGGGTTTCGCGCTCGCGTTCACCTTGTCCCTCGACGACTTCGTGGTCACGAATATCAATAGTTTCGGTGCGAATATCGACACGATCTCGACCTATATCTATTCCGGTATTCGCAAGAAGGGGATCCCGATCGAGATCCGCGCCCTGTCCACGATCATCTTCGTGGTCGTACTGACCGCCCTCATCGTCTACAACGTCGTGAAGAACAAGCGGGCGAAAGAACAAGCAAAAAAGGCATAACGCCTTAGGGAAAATACAAACTAACAAAAGGAGAAAAGAAATGAAAAGGATCATCGGCATTTTACTGGTCATCGTGATGCTTGCGGCGCTCGCCGCGACCACCTTCGCGTGCACCCCGCGTGAGAACAAGCTGAAGCTTTATATGCCCGGCGAGTACATCGACGAGGAGATCTTCGACGCGTTCGAGGACTGGTACAAAGAGCAGACCGGCAAGACGGTCAAGGTGGAGATCGAGACCTTCGACACCGTGGAGCAGGTCCAGCGCGCCGTGGAAGAGAACAAGGCGGACTACGACCTTCTTTGCCCGAGCGACTATATGATCGAATACCTGATCGCCAAGAACCTCGTGCAGAAGGTGGATAAGAACGTGATCGACGTCACGGCGAACGGGCTGTTTAAGTCGCAGTACCTCGATACGTCCCGCGCCTTCGATTCGACCCTCGAGTACGCCGTCCCCTATATGTACGGCACCCTTGGTCTCGTTTACGATAGGAGCAAGACCAATAAGGCGATCACGAGCTGGGACGCGCTTTTCGGCGACGAGTTCAAGGGTCACCGTTCGGTGAAGGACTCGATCCGCGACGCCTACGCGGCGGCTTGTCTTTATAATGCGGGCAGCTCGCTCCGTGCGCTTGAAGGCGCGGCGAAGAAGGCGGCGGTGCAAGCGGTCTTCGAAGATACGAGCGCTTCGACCGTAGCGGCGGCTAAGAACGCCCTTCTTGCGGTGTCTGCGGGCGGCGCGGAATGGGACGTGGACAACATCAAGTTCGAGATGGCGGCGGGCACGAGCGAAGTCGCGGTCGCGTTGATGTGGTCGTGCGACGCGGGCTACGTGATGAACGATTACGAAGATGCGAACGGCGAGGAGCAGGAAGGCAACCGCAACCTGTGGTACGTCGTGCCCGACGAGGGCGGCAACGTCTATATCGACGCCTTCGTGATCAGCAAATACGCGGTCAACGTCGACGCGGCGAATTGGTTTTTGAAGTTCCTCTGCTTGGAAGAGACCGCGGTGACGAACAGCGAGTATGCGGGTGCGATCAGCCCCGTGGCGGCGGCATACGATGCGCTGTATGCGGACTACAACGATCCCGAGAATGAGATGCTGAAGGACGCCGATCCCGCGTGGAGAGCGATGTTTATCGAGACGATGTTCCCGAGCGCCGAGACCCTCAATCGTTGCGGCGTGATGAAGGACTTTGGCGATGGCAAGAGCGCGGTGGCGACGATGTGGTCGTCTATCCAATAACGTTCTTTACTAAAAAAAATAGCGCAAGGCGGCGATACTCTTCGCCGCCTTTTTGCACCCTCAGGAAGGATCGGATTTATCGTGCACCGTGAGATCGTCCGTGTCGTCGTAGTAGGTCGCGAGGGCGATGGACTTGACGTCCTTCTCGTCCTTAGCGCCGAGGCGGGCGAAGAGCCATTCGCGCGTCTTTCCGATTTGATCGAGGGCGCCGTCCACGACATTGCCGTCCACGACGACGTCCTTGCTGAGCGCGGGAGAAGAGGGCGTGCCGCCCACCTCGACGCTCCTTGCGGGGGCGGCTTCGGCGGTGGGCAGGATCGAAACGTCGCCGCTCGTCTCGAAAATCACGTAGGCAACGGTGCGTAGGTCGAAGTAGCCTTTCGCGCGACACAGGGACAGGAGATCGTTGATGTCGAGTTTGCTGCGCATCAGGTTGCGATAATTGATCTTGCCTTGTTCCACAAGGATCAGGGGGCGGCCGCGAATGATCTTTTTTAGGAGCGTACCCTTGCGCGCGAGAAGGGTCAGCGAAATATCCAGCACGAGATAGATCGCCATTGCGATGAAGAAGTGGTAGTACGGCCGTTCGGGATCGGTCGCCATTTCGGCGGCGATGGAGCCCAAAGAAATGCCGATCACATAGTCGAGAAAGGAGAGTTGGGCGATCTGCTTTTTGCCCATTAGTTTGGTGACGACGAATAGAAACAAAAAACTTGAGATCGAATAAACTACGACGTGCAGGACGGGATTCATAAAGGGAGTATCGCCCATCGCTCCCGCTCCTAATCCGCGAAAAGGGAGAATCGCAGGGATCGGGCGTCTCCGCTTGACAAAACCCCGCCCGACGGACATATAATAAGCGTATGAAAGATAGCAAAATGAAGGCTTACGAATCCCAAATGATCGATACGCTCCTATCCCTCATCTCGGTGGACAGCGTGCAGGGCGCGGCCGCCCCCTCGGCGCCGTTCGGCGCAGGTACCAAAGAGGCGCTCGGGCGCTTTCTCTCGCTCGCGGCGTCTTTCGGAATGCGTACCCGCGACGTGGACGGCTACTGCGGCTGGGCGGAGATCGGCGAGGGCGAACTGCTCGGCATACCCTTCCATCTCGACACCGTTCCCTTCGGCGAGGACTGGACGCACAGCCCGCTCGGCGAGGTGGCGGACGGGGTGATCTACGGCCGCGGCGCCGAGGACGACAAGGGACCCGCCGTAGCGGTTTTGTATGCCTTGAAGTCCCTACTGGACGAAGGGAAAACGCCGCGCCGCCGCATTCGATTGATCGCAGGGCTCAACGAGGAAAGCGGTTGGAAATGTATCGAGCGCTATCTCGCCACCGAAGAGGTGCCCGCGATGAGCTTTTCGCCCGACGCGGACTTCCCCGTCATCAACTGCGAAAAGGGGGTTTGTCATCTCGCGCTGACCTTGCCGCTCCCCGAGGACGTCCTCTCCGTTGCGGGCGGAGAGCGGGTCAATATGGTCGCGGATCGCGCGACGTTGGAGGTTACGAGCCTGTCAGACGCCGCCTTCTCCAAGTGCTTGAAGGGCGGGATCAAGGTCAAGTTTACGGACGACGGGTTCCGTCTGTCCGCGACGGGGGTTTCCGCGCACGGTTCCACGCCCGAGAAAGGCGAGAACGCGATCTTGAAGCTCCTTTACGCCGTCAAGTCGTCGGGGGATTTCCTCGCCGATCTATACGACGCGTTCCATGCTGCGGACGGCAGCGGGCTCGGGATCGCTTTCTCGGACGAGAAGAGCGGCGCCTTGTCTCTGAACGTCGGCAAGGCGGAGTCGGACGGCGCGAAGGCGACCTTCTATCTCGACATTCGCTATCCCGTCACGGTCAAGGAAGAGGACGTACTCGAGGCGATCCGAAAGGCGATGCCCGCCGCGACCCTCGAGGTCAAGGGACGCCACTTGCCCCTCTACGTCGCGCCCGATTCCGAGTTGGTGGGTGCCTTGTTGGACGCTTATAACGAGGTGACGGGCGAGAATGCCGCTCCGATCTCGATCGGCGGGGCGACCTATGCCCGCGCCTTCCCGAATGCCGTTGCCTTCGGTCCCGTCTTCCCGGGAGAAGACAGCCGCATCCATCAAAAGGACGAGAGCATCACGATCGATGCCTTCGTGAAGTGCGCGGAGATTTACCGCGCGGCGCTTTTGAAACTCGCCTTTTAAACGGCGGCGTATAAGGGGGCATATGCTTCGCTAACTAGCTCGTCGCCGCATAATCACGTACAAGGAGTACGCTCATATGGCTCTTGTCGGAGAGCGCTCGCCTATACCCCTTTCTACGCCGCCTCTTTTATTATTGATCTTGGACGGTTTGTCTTTACAGATCCTTATTTCGAACGCGGCGAGGATTATTTCACCCGAGAGAAGCGAGGATTTCGTCGCTACAGGCGATTTATCCCGCATAAACGGATTTCGTTTTGCTTTTTTCTTTACCCAAATGCGTAGGCGTGCTATAATCGGGATATGGAGAACTTTACCACCACACTGATCACCGTGGCGATCATGCTCGCCTACGCGATCCCCGGCTTCCTCTTCGTGAAGACCAAGGCGATCAAGCCCGAGTCGATCGGCGCGTTCGCCCGCGTGTTGCTCTTCGTCTGTCAGCCCGCGCTCTTTTTGTATTCCTTCAACGCCGCGACCTATTCTCCCGAGTTTTTCCGCCAGATGGGCATCTTTTTCGGACTGTGCATGGGGATGCAGATCCTTGTGATGGTGTCGCTGACTTTGATATTGAAAAAGCGCTTCGACGACGTCCGAAACCGCATTTGCACCATCGCGTCCGCGCTCGCGAACGTCGGCTTTTTCGGCGTGCCTCTCCTCGAGGCGATCCTCCCGGGACACCCCGAAGCGGTGGTCTTCTCCACCGTCTTTTCGGTCAGCTTGAACCTGCTGTCCTGGTCGCTCGCCGTCGGCATCATCTCTTGGGACAGGAAGAAGATGAGCGTCCGCAATATGGTCGTGAACCCGACGACGATCTCGCTCCTCGTCGCACTCCCGCTCTTCTTTACGCAGACCAAACTGCCGAGCGTGATCGCGCCGATCGTGGAACTCCTCGCCCGTATGACGACGCCGATGTGTATGCTGATCCTCGGTATGCGCCTCGCGACGGTCACCCCGCGCGATCTCTTCCTCAATCCGCGCATCTACCTCTCGACCGCGCTGAAGAACGTTGTCTATCCCTTGCTCTCCTTCCTGATCATCTTCTTTATTCCGCTCCCGACCTATATCAAGGTGACTTTCTTCCTTTTGGGGTGCTGCCCCGCAGCGAGTATGGTGCTCAATATGTCCGAACTGGTGGGCGAAGGGCAGACGCAAGCGGCGTGCAGCGTCTTAATAAGCACGTTGTCCTGTATCGTTACAATTCCCGTGCTTGCCTTGATGATCCCATTGCTTTGACGACAACGCATAATACGGCATCTACGTTGTTTCTGCCTGCGGCTTGACGAAATCACGTACAAAAAGTACGCTCATTCGCGCAAGCCTTGTCGAGCCTAGTATCTGCCGCATTCTTCGTTGTCTTTTCCGTTTATTAAAAAAGCATTGTTAAAGATAAAAGGTTCAGCGCTCGTCTCTGCACTACTCTCCACAGCCGCAGATTGTGTTGAGAATGGAAAGAAACGCTCACACGGAGCATTTGTCCCAATTCTATTCTCTTTCTGTGATATTAGTTTTCTAAACCTAAAATGAAATCGGAACTGACGTCCAAAAAAGCGCAAAGTTTTGCAAGGGTATCGAGCGCGGGGAAGATGTTCTCTTTCATGTATTTGGATACCGTTTGCGCGGAGACGCCGATCGCTTTTGCGATTTCTTTTTGCGGAATACCGCTTTCTTTGATTGCGGAACGCAACCGAATTTGAATATCGGATAATTCCATAATACACCTCCTTGCGCTTGTTTTATAATCGCACATAATGCGATTTTTATCTTGACAATCGCATATTATACGATTTATAATTAAGAAAAGAGGAGAGGCATATGAATAATAAAAACAAAACTACGGCAGGATTGTTGGGCATCTTTTTAGGCTCTTGGGGTGCCCATCATTTTTATTTGGGAAACACGGGAAGAGCGTTATTGTATCTTCTATTATCGCTTTTTACGGGGATATGCGCGCCGATTTTTGCGATTATCGGATTAGTTGAGGGCATACGATTTCTTTGTATGTCCGATGAGGAGTTCAATAACTATTGCGCTGAAATAGGGGCGGAGAGCGGCGAATCGGCAGATCAAAACGGGGCGCTAAAGTTCGCTACGGATAAATATAAGTTGTTATTGGAATATAAGCAACTGGCGGATAGCGGCGCGATCACCGAAGAGGAGTTCGAATGTATAAAAAGAAGCATTTTGAGGTGAAAAAATGAACAATAACAAAATTGCAAAAGTAATTTGGATTATCGCACTCGTGCTTTTGATTTCGGTAATATTGCTTGGCGTTGCGAGCACGGTTTTGATGTTTTTTGATGAATCCACGATAAAGATCTCAACGTATAATAATACAAATTATTATTCAAAAGGTGGTTATTATCAGTACACCACGGTTTCTCAACCGGAATCGGGAATAATGCCGCTATTCGGGGTGGCGATATTGGTCACCGCATTGTTATTCCTTGTTGTCGCGCGGAAGAAACCGCTTTTAGGTATCGGGACGATTGTTTCGGTTTTTATTGCACAATTGCTTCTCACGTTATCCGTATTGGCTTCCGAACGATCGTATTATGCCCTGCTCGGATGGACTTTCGGGATCGTCGCGGCATCGATCGGCTCCCTCGTTTTCTTTTTTTCCATTGTTTACATTGTCGTAGGAAAAGCGCCCTCAAAGAGGCAAAACAATATGAGCTTTATCTCAGCGGCAAATTATAGCAAGATGGCGCAAAATCTAAGAGAAATAAAGGACTTGTACGATAGCGGTATTTTCAGCAAAGAAGAGTTCCAAGCTGAAAAGGCGTCGATCTTTCAAGCAAACGGAATATCGCTTCGCGCCGATTCGACGCTCAACGGGGTTTATGTTAACGTGAATAGTAAAATCGCGATCTCTGACAACGTGTTTTCTATGACTTATGAAGATAGGATCGTAAAAGTGGGGACGGTAGTCAAAAATGGCGAAAACCAAATAATCCTTAAAGGAGAAGACGGAAAAGAGTTTCTAATAACTGTCGCTGACTCCGCTTTGATCACACAAAATGGCACGCGTTACGAAAAAGAATAGGGCAGAAGACGTGTTGTATAAAACGCTCGGGCGAAGTCGTCCGAGCGTTTTTCGTTAGTTTCAGATAAAAATAGGCGAGGGCGGAGAGGGGTGCAGATGCGAGCGCTCCGTGAAAAAAGAGACAGGCGCGTACTTTTTGTACGTAACTGTCTCTGTTTGATTCGGTAGCGAAGCGGATGTGCCGCTATACGCCCTCGCTTAATACGCTTTCGCGAAATAGATTACCTTGGCGTTCTCGTCGTCCAGGAGGTTCTTGCCGCAACAGACGCACTTCGTGCCGACGGGGGTTTGGTCGAAGGGCATCACGCGGGTGGAGGCGGAAGTCATCTCTTTGACCTTGTCCTCGCAGGCGCGGCTGCCGCACCACATCGCCTTCGCGAAGTTGCCGCTGTTCACGGCGGCGGTCAGTTCGTCCATATTCGCCACGGTCAGGATGTGGCTGTCACGGAAGGCGCGCGCCTTCTCGAGCATATTCTTCTGGATCTCGGTGAGCAGGGCGGGGATCGCGGTCGCGAGCTCGTCCACCTTGATCTGCGCCTTTTCGGCGAGGTTGTCGCGGCGAGCCACGGTCACGACGCCGTTCTCGAGGTCGCGCGGACCCACTTCGATGCGGACGGGTACGCCCTTCATTTCCCATTCGTTGAACTTCCAGCCGGTGCTTTGGTCGCGCTTGTCGATCTCGACGCGGACGCCCGCATTCTCGAGCGCGGCTTTGATCTCGTCCGCCTTCTCCATAACGCCGCCCTTATGCGCCGCGATCGGGATGATGATCGCCTGAATGGGCGCCACCTTCGGGGGAAGGGCGAGGCCGCGGTTGTCACCGTGCGCCATGATCAGCGCGCCGATCATACGGGTCGAGGTGCCCCAGCTGGTCTGATAGACGTATTTGAGGTCGCCTTCTTTCGAGGCGAACTTGATGTCGAACGCTTTGCTGAAGTTGTCGCCGAAGTAGTGGCTCGTGCCCGCCTGGAGGCTCTTGCCGTCCAGCATCATCGCTTCCATGCCGTAGGTCGCCTGTGCGCCCGCGAACTTCTCCTTCTCGCTCTTCCTGCCCACGAGGACAGGGATCGCGAGGACGTTCTCGGCGAATTCGCGATAGACCTCGAGCATCTTGAGGGTTTCTTCCTGCGCTTCTTCGGGGGTTTCGTGCACGGTGTGACCTTCCTGCCACAGGAACTCCGACGTGCGGAGGAAGGGGCGGGTGGTCTTCTCCCAACGGACGACGTTCGCCCATTGGTTAATGAGGATCGGCAGGTCGCGCCAACTCTTGACCCACTTCGCGTAGCTGTCGCAGATGATGGTCTCGGAGGTCGGGCGGACGACGAGTTTCTCGGGGAGTTCCTCGTTGCCGACGTGGGTCACGAGGGCGACCTCGGGCGCGAAGCCTTCGACGTGCTCCGCTTCCTTCACGAGGTAGCTATAGGGAATGAACATCGGGAAGTAGGCGTTCTTGTGTCCCGTCTTTTTGAAACGGGCGTTGAGCTCCTCTTGGATATGCTCCCAGATCTCGTAGGCGTACGGGCGAATGATCATCGTGCCCTTGACGGGACCGTAGTCCACGAGCTCGGTCTTCAAGATCACGTCGGTGTACCAACGCGCGAAGTCGACGTTCATATCGGTGATTTCTTTGACGAATTGTTCTTGCTTGGGCATAGTTTTTCTCCGAAAAAGTATTTCTGTCTTTATTATATAAAGAATCGGCGATAAAAGAAAGCGATTTTGAAGGGTTTTTCAGCGAATGGTAGGGATGGTCTCGGTGATCAGGGTCTCGCGGGAAAGGGTGGCAGCCTTTTTCTCCGCGTCCGTGCGGTCGAGGTAGAGCGAAAAGAGGGTGCTACCGCTACCGCTCATGCCTGTCAGCAGGGAGTTCTCGTCCCGCATCGCATCGAGGAGCGGGGCGATATCCGCGTTGAGTGCCATCGCGGGGGCGAGCAGGTCGTTGCGATAGTAGGCTTGTGCTTTTTCGCCGCGATAGAGGGCGTTGAGGAGCGCCTTGAGGTCGCCGCCCGATCCCTTCGGCATTTCGTCCGATAGGCGATAGGCTTCCGCCGTGGAGACCCCTCCGTGCGGGAAGGCGAGCAGGACGTAAAAGCGGGGTAACGGCGCCAAGGATTCGACCCAATCTCCCGTCTTGCGTACGATCGCGGTGCCGCCCGTCATTTGGAAGGAAATGTCGCTGAAGACGCGGGAGAGAAAGAACCTGATCTTTTCCGGATCGTTGATCTCTCTTAGTTCGGAAAATGCGAGCGCCGCAGCCGCCGCGTCAGCCGAGCTGCCGCCGAGTCCTCCGCCGATCGGGATCCTCTTTGTCGTCTCGATCGCGAAGGTGAACGCCGTCGTACGGAAAAGACGCATCAGGTGTTCGACCACGAGGACGGCATTGTCGTTGGGAAAATTGCTGACGACGCGTTGTCCGTCGCTTTTGGAAAGGGTGAGGTCGTCGTAGAGGTCGATGGACTGCATCAACGTCTCGATCTCGTGACGGTCGTCGAGCTTATCCTTGACTTCGAGATAAAGGTTGATCTTGGCGTAAGCGCGCTTTTTAACGGAGTTTGTCATATCGATCAAAGCGGAAGGAAACGCCGCTCGCCGACGTCTGAAGGGCGCCTTCGGTCAACGCGAACTCCGCGGGGATCTCGGGGAAACGGGTCTCGCCCTCGTCTTCGCGCAAAACGCGCGTGATGTAGAGGGTGTCGCAGTAGGGGAGCAAGAGCGCGTAGATCTCGCCGCCCCCGATCACGTAGGTGTCTTCAAGGGAGATCGTCAGGCGCGAAAGTAGCGCCAAAAGTCCCTTGACGTCCCTTGCAATGAGTACGCCGCGACGGGTCGCCTCTTCGTCGGTCATCGAGCGGGACAAGACGACGTTCGTGCGCCCTTTCAGTCCCGTGCCGCCGGGGAGAGACAGAAGGGTCTTTCTGCCCATCACGAGGGTCTTTCCCCGCGTGACCGTCGCAAAGTACTTCATATCTTCCTTGATGGAATAGAGGAGGTCTCCGCCTTTCCCGATGTAACCGGCGAGATTGACCGCCGCGATCGCTTTCATCATACCGCCACCGGGATCTTCTTGCCGAGTTTGTGGTACTCGTAGCCTTCGAGGGAGAAACTGTCCACCGTGAAGTCGTAGAAGTTCGTGATCGACTTGTCCACGATAAGGCGCGGCGCGGGCAGAGGCTCTTTCGCGATCACTTCCTTGATCATTTCGACGTGGCGGTCGTAGATGTGTGCGTCCGCGATCACGTGTACGAATTCGCCGACTTCGAGCCCGCTGACCTGCGCGAACATATGCACCAGAAGGGCGTATTGCACGACGTTCCAGTTGTTCGCGGTCAAAAAGTCCTGCGAGCGCTGATTGAGTATCGCGTTCAGTTTGCCGTTCGCTACGTTGAAGGTCACCGAGTAGGCGCAGGGATAGAGCGCCATCTCGGATAGGTCTGCGTGCACGTAGATATTGCTCATAATGCGGCGGGAAGCGGGATTGTTCTTTAGGTCGTAGAGGATGCGGTCGACCTGGTCGAATTCCCCCTCTTTATAATGGTGCTTGACGCCGAGTTGGTAGCCGTACGCCTTGCCGATCGAGCCGCTCTCGTCCGCCCAAGCGTCCCAAATGTGTGAGTTCAGCTCGTGGACGTTGTTGCTCTTTTTCTGCCAGATCCATAGGATCTCGTCGAGCGCGGCGCGGAAGTTCGTATAGCGCAACGTCGTGATCGGGAACTCCTTTTGTAGGTCGTAACGGTTCACGATGCAAAACTTCTTGATCGTGTGCGCGGGCGTGCCGTCGTCCCAGCGGGGGCGCACCTGCATATCCGCGTCGCTGACGCCGTTTGCCAGAATGTCCTTGACGTTTTCGATAAAGATCTCGTCCGCAATGCTCATAACTTTCTCCTTTTATTCTGCGCTTTCCGCAGGAAGTACCGTAATGACGATCTTTTGTGCCGTCGTGAAGTCGTGGGTCTCCAAGAGGACGGTGTCGACGATCTTGTAACCGCCGAAGATCTCTCCCCCCATCTCGGGCGCGCCGTACACGGCGTAGACCAGGTAGGGGAGGGTATTGGATGCGCCGACTTCGACCTCGACGTCCGCGAGCCCTTCCGCCGAGAAACGGACGCGGGTGCCTGCCGCGTGCTTGACGTTGAGCGACGAGAGGATCGTATCCACTTGATAGCCGATTTCGTAATCGGTCAGGCGGGAGAGGGTGACGGGATAGCACTTGGGCAGGAAGGTCTCGGGCAGGACGAAGGTATAAGAGGTTTCGCCGTCCGCCGTCTTGACCTGCAAGGTGGTCTCGGGCGGGTGTGGGATCATGCCCGCGCCTGTGAGCGTGGGGATCGATCCATCTGTCATCGTCCACGCGCCTGCAAAGTCCAGTCCGTATTCCTCGCCTTCGAGATAGGACGCCATTTGGGTTATGGTTTCCTCGGTGAGGGCGTGGGCGTTGTTTTCGTAGGCGGTGCCGAGCGAAGTGGCTGAGCCGGAGACCTTGCCGATCGCTTCGTCGTAATAGATGTGATAGAGGGGGATTGCGCTCGCCGTGCCGGACATCAAGGTCCTGCCGAAGACGCCTTGGGTCAGGCGGGAGACCGCCGCGCCGTCACGGTACGAGGACGCTTTCGCGCTGCCGATCGCGAAGATCGAAGCGATGCGTTCCGCGCTCGCTACGTTGCCGATGACCACGCCGACGCGCGCATAGGCTTCGACCGCGCCGCTCGTGACGTTATACGCCGTGCCGACCCCTTCGACCGCCGCGTTCGAGGAGCAGTTCAGCATCGCGAAGCGGGGCGAGGAGCTTTTCGCTTCGCCGAGGATGCCGCCCGCATAGACCCAGCCGTATTGCGCCTTGATATTGCCCTTGAAGGAGCAACGGGTGATCGCGCCCGCCGTGGCGGAGCCGCAGACGCCACCGACCAGCACCTTGTTGCTGTCCGTGGTCACGACCTTGGTCAATATGTCCATATCGCCCGTGACGTGGCAATTGTCGATATAGGTCTGCATCGCCGAAGCGACGAGGAGACCGAACCTGAGATCGCCGCCCGTCACGCCCGAGTCCTTGTCGAGGAGCATCGAGGCGTCTTGAATGGTCAGATTCTTGATGACGGCGTCGGTCGCGTCTGCGAAGAGACCGACTTTGCCGTCTGCGTTGGACTTGGTGAAACGAAGCCCCGTGATCTTGTGCCCGTTGCCGTCGAAGACGCCCGAGAAGGGCTTGCTGCTGCTGCCGATCGGGGTAAAATCGACCCCCGTCAGATCGATGTCGCGCGTCAAGCGGTAATAGAGGGGAGCGGTCACCTTGACCTCGCCGAAGGTCATCGTGATGCTACCCGTGATCTCTTGGAGTTCTGCTGCGCCCGAGATAAGGATCGGGTCGGCGTAACTGCCCGCGCCGAGATGATAAAGGAGCGGCTCGGACTTAGCGAGCACCTTGCCGTCCGCGTCCAGGGCGGAGATCACGTACATATGGTCGCCACTCGTCGAGTAGGGCGGCTCGTAGGCGGTGTCTAAAGTGCGGATCGTATAGCCCGTGCCGTCGGTCATCGTACACTTGACGGAGTACGCCGCGGCGCCGTCGATCGCGTCCCAAACGACGACCTTCCCCTCGAGGTGAGCGAAAAGGGTGTCCACCTTCGCCGTCCGACGGCAAGCGGGGACTGCGACGAAGGAAAGAATCAGTATGATGATAAAAAATGCGATGCTAATTTTGCGGATCATAACGTTACCTTATTTATCATTATAAATAATTATCTCCTTTTAGTCAACGGCGAAAAGCGAAATCGCGGCGGGCGGGCATAATCTTGGTCTCGGACGCATACAGTTGGTTATAACACTTCGGGAGGGGGAAAATATGAAAACGGAATACGGTGAATTGCAGGTCGCTACGGTCGGCCATTATGAAGACGAGGTGCTCGTCGAGACGACGGCGGACGCGTCGGAACGCGGCGGCGCCACCAAGGTGCTGTCGCTCGAGGCGGAAGTGAAGGCGGCGAGCGCCGAACTATTGGACGGCGAGGCGGAGGTGACGGGCAAGGTCAACTATCGTCTCTTGTATCTCGATAGGCAGGATAGACTGTGCGGGCTGGACTACTTCAAGGATTTTAAGTGCCGCGTGAAGGGCGAGGGCATATCGCCGAGCGGTAAATGCGCCCTGCGCTTTACGGTGCCCGACCAAGAGGCGACGCTTCGCGGCGACGAGATCGCGTTGAGTGCGATGGTCGGGGTGGCTCTCGACTGCTTCGGCGAAAAGGACGAACGCGTCGTGACCGCGGTCGAGGGCGCGGAGACCGGGAAGGGCGTCGTCATCTCGGAGCGCGTCACGAGGAGCGAGCGCACGATCGAGCTCGAGAAGGTTGTGGATTCCGGCCCGAGCGTCAAGAAGATCGTGCTCTTCGGCGTGGACGCGATCCTATCCAAGGCAGAGCAAAAGGAGGGCGGCAATGAGCTCGTCGGCGAAGTGCGCGCGAATATCCTTTATTTGAATGAGGCGGACGAGGCGGTGGAAGTCTCCGCGACCATTCCCTTCTGCGAGACCGTCGGCGAGGGTGCGGCGGAGTACGCCGTGTCGGTCAAGAACGCTCGCATCGTGCTGACCGACGACGAAGGCGGCGGCGTGATCGAGGTAGAGGTCGCCGTGTGTGTCGAACAGCTATCGCACGAGGTCGTCGAGACCGAGGTCGTCACGGCGGCGGTGGGCGAGACGGGAGAGGCTGTCGAGCGTTTGTCGAAGGTCGGCACAAGACGGTATCTCGGGCAGATCTTCTCGGAAGAGACTCTGACGGGGACGATCCCGCGCGGGGAAGGCGGCTTCGTGGCGTTCGTCAGACCCGGGTGCCATGCGATCGCGGACGTCGCGGTGGTGGACGGCGCCGTCAAGGTAGAGGGGGTCGCGGCGTTCCAGGCGGCGTGTCTCGCCGACGGGAAGTACACGGCGGTGCAGGGCGAATTGCCCTTCTCCTATCTCCTGCCCTTGGGCGATGCTGCGGCGGGACAGAGCGCGGAAGCAAGGTTCACGATCACCGACGCAAAGGGGACGATGACGACGGACGGCATCGTGATCACGGCGAAGGTGTGGATCGCGGTGACGATCTGCGAAGACATGGTCTGTTCGTTCCTCTCGGACGTGACGGAGGGGGAACCCTATCCCGAGAGCGGGGCGGGGATCAGCGTCTACTTCGCGGAGAAGGGCGAAGATGCGTGGAGCATCGCTAAAGCGATGAAGGTCTTGCCGAGCGCGCTCGTCGAGGCAAATCCTTTCCTCGAAGGAGCCTTGGAAGAGGATAAAAGGATCCTGATCCTCAGAAAGAAGTGAGGGAGTATCTTTTTCGCAAATATATTCGATAAATAGAATATTAGATAAGTGGAATTATTTTCGGAAGAGGTCGGCGAGCCAGCTGCGGTATTCGACCTCTTCTTTTCCCGTTTCCTCGGCGGCTATGAAGCACATCGGCGGGAAGGCGACGCACCACCAGTTCTGTCCTTCTCCCGTTCCGAGAGAGACGATCACGGCGTCGTATTCGCCTGCTTCGAGGGTGAGGTCGCCGTAGCTCCTGGTCGGGAACTGCTCCCGTCCGAGGGTCACGCGGCTGCCGTAGGTGTAGCCGCAGGAGACGAGGGTGTCGTTCGCGGTCTTCTCGATCTCGTTCCTTTTTGCGTTTAGGAGCGACCACATCTCGCTTTTGTCCGATATGCCGACCGATAGCGGCGCGAGGTATTGAACGACTGCGTCCCTGACGGCGAGTTTCACGGTCTGATCCTCGCTTCCGTCCGAATTGGCGCGCACGTGTATCCTTATATAATCTTCGGGATTTTGGCGCGGCGCGCAGGAGATCAGCAAGAGGGTGGCGACGACGGCGAAGACGATCAGCATTAAAAAGATCAATATGTAGCGTTTCATACCGCGAGTTTCGACCGCTTTCCCTTACGTTATACCGCGGCTCGCATACTTTTTCCTCATCTTTCCATACTATCAGCAAATCCATTCACGCGAGGTGACTATGAAAAAGGCATTGATCCTGACGGTTTTGCTGGTCTTTTGCGCGGTGGCGGCGCTCCTCTTTACGACGACGGCGAACGCCGATGCCGAGGTCTTGAAGCAGGGTTCGACGGGCGCGCAGGTTCGGACCGTGCAGACCAAACTCAAGAATTGGGGCTATTACACGGGCTCGGTGGACGGCATTTACGGACCCAAGACCGTCGCCGCCGTCAAGTATTTCCAGAGGAAAAACGGTCTCAGCGAGGACGGCGTCGTGGGCGCGAAGACCGCCGCGGCGATGGGGATCACGCTGTCCTCTTCGTCCTCGTCTTCGACTTCCTCCGCGGGCGGCACCTATTCCTCGTCCGACAGTTATCTTCTCGCCAAGTGCATTTACGCCGAAGCGCGCGGCGAGCCCTATACGGGGCAGGTCGCGGTCGGGGCGGTGATCCTGAATCGCGTGCGCTCCTCGAAGTTTCCGAACACCATCGCGGGCGTGATCTATCAACCCTACGCCTTCACCTGCGTGTCGGACGGGCAGATCAATCTGACCCCCGACGCGAGCGCCAAGAAGGCGGCGCAGGACGCCCTGAACGGGTGGGATCCAACGGGCGGGTGTCTCTATTACTATAACCCCGCCACCGCGACGAGCAGTTGGATCTGGTCTCGCACCGTGATGCTGAGTATCGGCAAACACAATTTCGCTTTATAAGGAGAAATCTATGCAACAAACTGTTATCGAAGAAAGAAAACGCAAACGGAGAGAGATCGCGGCGGTGGTCGTGATCGTCGTGCTCACGGCGCTGTCCATCGTCTTCACGACCTTGTTCGTGACCGCGAAAGTCGCGGAAAACAGAGCGAACGACAGCTATCGCGCTCTTGCCGAGACCACCTATCGCAAGAGCTATTATTCGCTCCTTTATAACGTGGACGGGCTGGAGACCGCGACCGACAAACTGACCGTCGCTTCGGGCAAAGCCACCCGCCAAGAGTACCTCGCGGATATGACCGCCTACGCCACCGCCGCGGCGGAAAATATGGCGGCGTTCACGCCCGAGGAAACGGGGGACAGTAAAATGTTGAAGTTCATCAATCAAACGGGCGACTTCGCGAAATACCTCGACGACAAACTCAATAAAGGCGGTGCAATTACCGAGAGCGACCGCGAGACCATCGACGGCATTCACACCTCGGTCAAAAGGATAAAGACCGACCTCGCCGCCCTATCGGACGAGGTGGAACGGGCGGACTTTTCCTTCGTGGACGCGATTAAGCAAAAGGACGGTGCGTTCGGCGAGACGCTCTCCGCTTTCGAGAGTAAGGAGATCGACTATCCGTCGATGATCTACGACGGCCCGTTCAGCGACTCTCTCGCGGAGCGCGAGGCGAAAGCCCTCTCGGGCGACGTGATCGACGAAGAGCGCGCAAGGCTCTACGTGCGGCGTATTCTCGGACTGGGCGAAAGTGCGGAAATATCCGTGCAAAACGGGACAAAATCCGTTTTTGAATGTTACGACTGCGAGGCGGTGACGGATCGGGGCAAAGCCTACGTGACGATCGCGAAACAGGGCGGATTCCCCGTGTCGGTGAATTATCCCGAAATCACGCCGACGGGCACCCACGTCGAGGCGACCGACGCCGAGCATTATGCGGAAGAGTATGTCCGTGATCTCGGCATCCCGTCGATGCGGGCGGTGTGGGCGAGCCTGTACGAGAACGTCTATTACGTCAACCTCGCGGCGGAGAAAGACGGCGTGATCCTCTATCCCGACCTTGTGAAGGTCAAAGTCGCCGCCGACAACGGCAAGATCGTCGGCATGGAGAGCCTGAACTATATCTATAATCACACCGACCGCAATATCGCCGCCGCCACCGTGACCGAGCGGGAAGCCCATGACGCCATCAGCGAGTATATTTCGCTCTCTTCCTGTCGCCTCGCCCTCGTCCCCACCAAGGGGGACGGCGAAGCCCTCGCCTACGAGTTCTACGGCACGAAGGGGGAAGACAAATATTTCGTGTACGTCGATGCGATGACGGGCGAAGAGATGAAGATCATGCGGGTGCTGGACGGAGAGAGGGGGCTGCTCTTACAGTGATCGCAGATAAGGGCGCTTATGCGGCTCTACCGCTTCTCGTCCGAACAGTTACGTACAAGGAGTACGCGCCTGTCCGTCCGCTCGCGGAGCGTTTGCCTAATCACCCTTCTCCGCGCTCACTTGAGAGTTTGTCTTAACGAGGAAAAACCGAATCAAAATGCCTTGCTTTTGATCCTGCTAACAACAGCGCAAAAAAGGGCGCATATAGCGGCACATCTACTTTGTCACTGCCTGCGCTTTTGCGAAATCACGTACAAGGAGTACGCTCATTCGTCGCCTTTTGTCGTTCCTCGTATCTGTACCCCTCTCTGCGTTTTTTTGTAGTGGCTGAAAGCCGAGCCTCGACGAAATATGCGCGCCGCAAGGATCTATCAAAATGTTATCCTATAATGTTAAATGTGAAAGAGCATAATGCTAAAAAGCTTTCCTTCTTTGAAGACAATGCGGCACTCGGTTCGACAATTCACAGGGCAACGATCAGCCGTTTCCGATCAAAAAATGGGGATCTAAATCATGAGTTAAGACTCAAAAAAATGTTTTTGTAAGTAGTAGATCAATTGTGTTGCAGACGCATTAACGTCCGATGTGTCAAAGAAAAAGAAAACATTGTTTTTTATTGCGCTTGGAACGGAATCAAGATTCGACCGGTCGTTCAACAGATATATGAAAAGAACGTTTTTGTTTAAGGCTTGGGCGTAATGCAGTTCTTCCATACACCACGGTGAATTAAAAAAGTTTTCGGACAAGAACGATAAAAAATAAGGCAATTCCGTTATTCTTCTTTTTATTTCCGTTTCGAAATCACCATTAAAAGTGTTAAATTCGACACTGTCGTGTGCCAAAAAGAATCGTATGCCGTAGTTTTCCAAATAGCCGCAAATTTTTCGAACGATCGCCAAGTCTCTGCGGCTGTAATCAATGTAAATGTTGGAGGATAAAGTAAAGGAGTTGATGGCTTTTCTTATTTCACTTTTCTTCGTAGCGGTAAGGTCGCCGTTTTCAAAATCCTTTTCCAGATCAATGATCAATTGAAAGCGTTTGTTTTTCCCTTTCGCATATTCCATCTCCGATTTGACCCATTCCGAGGCTTGTGCATTGGGGGAATCGCAAAGAATAAACCATAACCTGGCGTCGATTTCATTCTTTATCAAAGAGTGGATTTTATCCTTATCGGATAGGGATTTTAAAAAGAAGAGTAGCGGTTCGGTGTTTAAACTTTCCAAAAAATTTCGTACGACTCTTACTTCTCTCAAATCTTGATGAGAATGTGAAATGAAGATGTATATTTTAAAAGGATCATTCTTCCCAACGGGAGTACTTGCATTCCCCATTTTCCACCTCCACTCTCTCCATACGTTTGTTTTACATTATAGCATACGACCTCCCGGAGCGCAACACAGAATAAATATGGAATAAAATGAGAACAGAAAACGCTTTACGGCTTTTATTTATTTGACAGGGGCGCGCGCGTGGGGCTATAATGATGAAAGTTTATTCTTACTATGCCTATAAAGGAGGTACTTTATGAGTTTCAAACAAACAGTTGATGGTAACACCGCTGCGAGCCACGTGGCTTATGCTTTCTCGGAAGTCGCGGCGATCTACCCGATCACCCCGTCGTCCCCGATGGCGGAAGTCGCTGACGAATGGTCCGCTCAAGGCCGCGTCAATATGTTCGGTCAGAAGCTTCGCCTCGCCGAGATGCAGTCCGAAGGCGGCGCCGCCGGCGCTGTGCACGGCTCCCTCGTCGCGGGTGCTCTGACCACGACCTACACGGCGAGCCAGGGCTTGCTCCTGATGATCCCGAATATGTACAAGATCGCGGGCGAGCTACTCCCCACCGTCTTCCACGTCAGCGCTCGTGCCCTCGCGGCGCACGCTCTCAATATCTTCGGTGATCACGCCGACGTGATGGCTTGCCGTCAGACCGGCTTCGCGATGCTCGCGTCCAACTCCGTGCAGGAAGTTATGGACCTTGCTTTGGTCGCGCACCTGTCTACCTTGAAAGCGAAAGTGCCTTTCCTGCATTTCTTCGACGGGTTCCGTACCTCGCACGAAGTGTCCAAGATCGATATGATCGAGTATGACGAGATGAAGACCCTCGTCGATATGAAGGACATCGAGGACTTCCGCGCTCGCGCCCTCAATCCGGAGCACCCGATCCAGCGCGGCACGGCGCAGAACGCGGATATCTACTTCCAGAACCGCGAGACCGCGAATAAGTATTACGAGGCGACCCCCGCCATCGTCCAAGAGATGATGGACAAGGTCTCCGCCCTGACCGGCAGGAGCTATCACCTCTTCGACTACGTCGGCGATCCCAATGCGGAGAACGTGATCGTCCTGATGGGTTCCGGCGCGGACGCCGTCGAGGAGACCATCAACAAGATGAATAAGGAAGGTCACAAGGTCGGTCTCTTGAAGGTCCGCCTGTATCGTCCGTTCGCGGTCGACGCGTTCCTTGCGGCTCTCCCGAAGACCGTCAAGAAACTCGCGGTCCTCGACAGGACCAAGGAAGCGGGCTCCCTCGGCGAACCTCTGTACCTCGACGTCTGCTCCGCGCTCCTCGAGCACGGCAAGACCGACATCAAGGTCGTGGGCGGCAGATACGGCCTCGGCTCCAAGGAGTTCAATCCCTCGATGGTCTACGCGGTCTATAAGAACCTCGAACAGGCTCAGCCGAAGAACCACTTTACCGTCGGTATCTACGACGATCTGACCAATACTTCTCTCGACTTCTCCGAGAAGTACGACGCGGCTCCCGCGGGCACCATTTCCTGCAAGTTCTGGGGTCTCGGCTCGGACGGCACGGTCGGCGCGAACAAGAACAGCATCAAGATCATCGGCGACCACACCGACAAGTTCGTGCAGGGCTACTTCTTCTACGACAGCAAGAAGTCGGGCGGTATCACCGTTTCCCACCTGCGTTTCGGCGACACCAAGATCCAGTCCGCGTACCTGATCGACGCGGCGGACTTCGTGCAATGCTCCAACCCCTCCTATATCACCCGCTACAATATGACGGGCGACATCAAAGAGGGCGGCAGCTTCCTCCTTAACACTTCGGCTTTGACCGTCGAGGAGCTCGAACACGTGCTGCCCGCCTCGGTCAAGCGCGACATTGCGAAGAAGCACGTGAACCTCTACGTGATCGACGCGATCAAGATCGCCGCGGGTCTCGGTCTGAAGGGCAGAACGAACACCATTTTGCAGTCCGCGTTCTTCAAGATCGCGAACATCATCCCCTACGCCGACGCGGTCGACTTCATGAAGAAGATGGCTTATAAGTCCTTCGCGAAGAAGGGCGACGCGGTCGTCAATATGAACTACGCCGCGATCGACAGCGCCGAGGCGAACCTCGTGAAGATCGACGTGCCCGCTTCTTGGGCGGACGCGACCACCGGCGCCGATATGGCGAAGGTCGAGGGTAGCGAGTACTTCATGAAGACTATCGCTCCGATCATCGCGCAGGAAGGCGACAAACTCCCGTCCTCCGCGTTCAATGCGGACGGCTCCGTGCCGACCGGCACCACTCAGTACGAGAAGCGCGGCGTGGCGGTTCTCGTGCCGAAGTGGAACGCCGAGAAATGTATCCAATGTAACCAATGCGCGTTCGTTTGTCCGCACGCTTGTATCCGTCCCGCGGTGGTCGCCGAGGGCACGGACGTTCCCGCTTCCTTTACGACCAAGGCAATGACGGGCAACAAGGGTTACAACTTCCGTATGCAGGTCTCCGCTCTCGATTGTATGGGTTGCGGCGTGTGCGCGAATATCTGTCCCGTGAATGCGGGCGCCGACAAGAAAGCGGTCGCCGCGGGCCTCAAGGGTGCGGTTGCCGAGGATAAGGCGCTCAATATGGTGCCGCTCGCTTCCATCGTGGACGACGAGACCGTCAACTATAACTTCACCAAGACTCTGCCCGACGTGGACGTCAGCGCTTGCCCGGGTTGCAAGGCGACCTCCGTCAAGGGCAGCCAGTTCAGACAGCCCTACTTCGAGTTCTCCGGCGCTTGCGCGGGTTGCGGCGAAACTCCGTACGTCAAGGTCATCACCCAAATGTTCGGTGACAGAATGGTCGTTGCGAACGCGACGGGTTGCTCCTCGATCTACGGCGGCAGCGCTCCGACTTGCCCCTACACCGTCAATAAGGAAGGTCACGGTCCCGCTTGGGCGAACAGCCTCTTTGAGGACAACGCCGAGTTCGGCTACGGTATGAACCTCGCTTACGCCCAGCGCAGGGCGAAGCTCGCCGAGAAGATCGAACAACTCAAGGAAGTCGCCAAGAGAGAAGAAGTCAAGGCGGCGGCGCAAGAATGGCTCGACAACAGGAAGAGCGCGGAAGGCAGCAAGATCGCTTCCGAGAAGCTCGTTTCCTTGATCTCCGAGTGCAAGCCCGAATGCGCTTGCTACGATCTCGCTAAGGAGATCCTCGCGGCGAAAGATTGCCTCGTGAAGAAGTCCATCTGGATCTTCGGCGGCGACGGTTGGGCGTACGACATCGGTTACGGCGGTCTCGATCACGTGCTCGCTTGCGGCGAAGACGTGAACGTCCTCGTCCTCGATACCGAGGTTTATTCTAACACCGGTGGTCAATCCAGTAAGTCCACTCCGACCGGCTCCGTGGCGAAGTTTGCGGCGGCGGGCAAGAGGACCAAGAAGAAGGATCTCGGTATGATGGCGATGAGCTACGGCTACGTCTACGTGGCGCAATGCGCGATGGGTTCCGACAAGCAGCAATTCCTGAACGCGATCACCGAGGCGGAAGCCTACGACGGACCGTCCCTCGTGATCTGCTACGCGCCCTGTATCAACCACGGTATCAATATGACGAACAGTCAGAGCGAGGAGAAGAAGGCGGTGGATTGCGGCTACTGGCAGCTCTATCGTTACAATCCCGCCGCGGCGGAGGGCGTCAACCCCTTCACCCTCGACTCCAAGGAGCCGACCGGCGACTACCAGGCGTTCCTTGCGGGCGAGACCAGATACGCGTCCTTGAAGAAGACCCAGCCGCAGATCGCGGAAGAGCTCTTCCAAAAGACCGAGGCGGATTCCAAGGCGAGACTCGCCGGCTATAAGAAACTCGCGGGCAAATAAGCTCACGAAGACTTGATCGACAAAGGGAGTCTCGCGAGAGGCTCCCTTTCTGCCGAATAGGCGCGGATCGTCCGCGCAGAGAGAAGAAGACTATGCCCATTCGGTTTGACAACGTTACGTACGAATATCCCGCAGAGGAGAGCGCGGTCGTCGCGGTTCGTGGGGTCAGCCTCACGATCGAGAACGGTTCTTTCGTGTGTATTTGCGGCGAGAACGGCAGCGGCAAGAGTACCCTTGCGAAGCTGATGAACGGGCTCTTGCAGCCGACGTCGGGCACGGTCACGGTGGACGGCAGATCCACCGCCACCGAGGAGGAATCCGAGCTTTTCGCGATCCGTCAGAAGGTCGGTATGGTCTTTCAAAATCCCGACAATCAGATGGTCGCGTCCATCATCGAGGACGAGATCGCTTTCGGTCCCGAGAATCTCGGCGTGCCGCGCGAGGAGATCGGTGAGCGCATTTCTTACGCCCTCGATGCGGTCGGCATGACCGAATACCGTCACCAGACGCCTTACAAGCTGTCGGGCGGACAGAAGCAACGGATCGCGATCGCCGCAGTTCTTGCGATGAAACCCGAAGTTCTCGTCCTCGACGAGAGCACCGCGATGCTCGACCCCAAGGGCAGGGCGGAGGTGATGAAGGTCGCGCGTGAACTGCATAGGCAGGGTATCACGATCGTACTCATTACCCATTTTATGGAAGAGGCGACCCGCGCGGATCGCGTGGTCGTTATGAACGAGGGCAGGGTCGTGATGGACGGCACTCCCGAGGAGATCTTCCGCGACAGAGAGGGGATCGCTCGGTACGATCTCGAACTGCCCGTGACGGACGCGATCGCGGCGGAGCTCGCCGCAGACGGATTCCCGATCCAAGACAAGATATACAGCGAAAGTGCGCTGGCGGAGGCGATATGTCGATCGAAATAAAAGACCTATCCTACGTCTATTCGCCGGGCACTCCTTACGCCGCAGCCGCTCTCAACGGGGTCACGTTGACCGTGAACGAGGGTGATTTCGTCGCCATCATCGGCAAAACGGGAAGCGGCAAATCCACCTTTATCCAACATCTGAACGCCTTGATCCGATTGCAGAGCGGCAGCGTCAAAGTGTGCGACATCGACCTGACCGAGAAGAAACCCGACCTCAAGAAACTTCGGGGCACGGTGGGTATGGTCATGCAGTATCCCGAGTACCAACTATTCGACGAGACCGTCGCGAAAGATGTGTCGTACGGACCCAAAAATCTCGGGCTTTCCGAAGGGGAGATCAAGGGACGCGTTAGGGAGGCGATCGAGCTCGTGGGGCTCTCCTACGACGAAGTCGCGGACCGCTCTCCGTTCGAACTGTCTGGAGGGCAAAAGAGGCGCGTTGCGATCGCGGGCGTGATCGCGATGAAACCGCGCATTCTCGTCCTTGACGAACCGACGGCAGGGCTCGATCCCCGTGGTAAAAAGGAGATCCTCGCCCTGGTCAAAAAGTTGAAAGAAACCTCTTCGCCTACCGTCCTCATCATCTCGCACGATATGGATGCGGTGGCGGAGAATGCAGATAAAGTCGCCCTCTTTTCCGAGGGCAAAGTCGAGGCGTTCGCTTCGCCTCGCGAGATCTTTTACGACGACGGATTGCTTTCGCGCACCGAGATGGATCGTCCCGCCGTTGTCAAGGTGGTCAAGGAAATGGAGAAGCGCGGCGTCGTCCTCGCGGAGCGTCCCGTGACGCGCGCGGAGTTTATCGCCGCGGTCAAGAGGTGGCGGAATGGGTAACGTCGTATTCGGACAGTATTATCCTTCCGGCTCTGTCGTGCATCGCCTTGACGCGCGCATGAAGCTCCTCGCCGTGATCCTCTACATCGTGACGGTCTTTTTCATCACCGATTACGTGATGTACGCCGCGCTCTTCCTTTTCGTGATCGCGGTCGCCTTGATCTCCAAGATCCCCCTGAAAGTCCTGTTCCGCACCGTGCGGACCATCGTTTTCCTCGTCCTCGTAACTTCGATCATAAATCTGTTCTTTACGCAAGGCGACACGCTGTGGGTGCATTGGCATTTTATCAAGATCTATAAAGAGGGCGTCGAACGCGCGATCAAACTCGCCTTGCGCCTGATCCTCTTGATGCTCTTCCCCTCGATCCTGACATTGACCACCACGCCGATGGAACTCACGGACGCTTTAGAGAGCCTGATGAGCCCGTTGAAGCTCATCAAAGTGCCCGTCCATGCGATCGCCCTCATTATGAGCATCGCGCTCCGTATGATCCCGATCTTGATGGAAGAGACCAATAAGATCATGCTCGCGCAGAAAGCGCGCGGCGCTTCCTTCGACACGGGCGGTGCCCTCAAGAAAGCGAAGGCGATGATCCCCGTGCTCGTGCCGCTCTTCGTCGGCGCGTTCCGCAGAGCGGACGAACTCGCACTCGCGATGGACGCTCGTTGTTACAGTTCGGTCGCGAATCGAACCAAATATAAGGTGATGCGGTTTGCGCTCCGCGACCTATTTGCCGCGCTCTTCTGTCTCGCGGTCTTTGCTCTCGTCTTTTTGAATAAATACCTATGGGCGTTCGACGAGATGATCCTCGCCCTTTTCGGATGATATGAGAGTATTGCTTCGCGTCGAGTACAAGGGTACGGATTACTGCGGCTGGCAACGGCAGAAGAACGGGCTTTCGGTGCAGGAAGTCCTCGCGAACGCCGTTCGGGAGACGACGGGCGAGGCGTCCGTGATGCACGGTAGCGGTAGGACGGACGCGGGCGTACACGCGATGGGGCAGGCGGTACACTTCGACACGCATACGAGCATTCCGCTCAGTAAACTGCCGATCGCGCTCAACGCGCATTTGCCCGCGAGCATTCGCGTTTTGTCCGCACGCGAGGTCCCGCCGACCTTTAACGCGCGCTTCGACGCGGTGGGCAAGACCTACCTTTACAAGATGTATTCCGCGCCCGTTACGAGTCCCTTGCGCGAGGGCCTATTCGCTTTCGTACACAAGCGCCCGAACGTCGCGGAAATGCGCAGGGCGGCGGAGCATATTCTCGGCACCCACGACTTCAAGGTCTTTCAGGCGGCGGGCGGCCACGTCAAGACCACCGTTCGCACGATCACCGATCTCACGATCCGCGAGGACGGGGAGGAGATATCGTTCGAAGTGTCGGGGAACGGTTTTTTATACAATATGGTGCGGATCATGGTCGGCACTCTCTATTACGTCGGGATCGGTAAACTACGCGCCGAGGAGATCCCCGAGATCATTCTGTCGGGTAAGCGCGACCGCGCAGGCAAGACCATGCCGCCCGAGGGGCTCTACCTCAAGGAAGTGCGTTACGATCTGCCCGAAGAGTGAAGCGTCCCGCGGATATTGACAAGAAGCGTCGTTTCGCGTTAAACTGAAAACGGAAAACTCGCGAATTATCGCGACATTACGGAGGAAATTATGAAAAAGTTTTTCAAAGAGTTCAAGTCGTTCGTGACGCGCGGCAACGTGATCGATCTCGCGGTCGGCGTGATCATCGGCGGCGCCTTTACGGCGATCGTCACCGCCCTCACGAATAACATTCTGCGCCCGCTGATCAATTGGATCATCTATCTGTGCGGCGGGGGCGAAGGCATCGCGGCATATACCTTCCTCGTCGGCAGTGCCGAAGAGATGGACGCGGCGATCTACATCGACTGGGGCGCCTTCCTTTCCGCGATCATCAACTTTATCTTGATCGCGTTCGTGCTCTTCTTGATCATCAAGGCGATCAACAAGGCGCACGGCGGCCTCGGCAAGGTCAAGAGAGGGTTCCTGATCCTTCTGGATCCCGAGGTGAGAGCGCTTCGCAAAGAGGGCAAGACCTGGGCGGAGATCAGGGAGATCGACAATAAGAAGGCGGCGGAGAAGAAAGCGGCGGACGAAAAGGCTGCTGCGGAAGCGGCGGCGGAAGCCAAGGCGAACGAACCGGCGACGATCCTCAAGGAGATCCGCGATCTGCTGAAAGAAAAGAAATAAGCACTACGCTTGCGCGCTTCGACCGCTTCGGAGCGCGTTTTTCTTACGAGGCGGGAAGGACAAGTCGGCGCTCAGCGCTTATCAGGGATCGCCAAAAGCGAAAAACTCGGAAAAAAAGAAGATTTCGGGTTCGAAAAACTTGACACCGCTATATAAAAAATATAAAATAAATATCGCTTATGCGTGAAATAGGCAAAATTAGCCCCTTTGCCGACGGCTCGCAACGCAAATATTTAGGAGGAATATCCATGAAGACTTTTATGGCAAAGCCCGGTGAAGTGGAGAGGAAGTGGTACGTCGTGGACGCGACCGACCTCGTGCTCGGCAGACTGGCGAGCAACGTGGCGGCGGTTCTTCGCGGCAAGAATAAGCCCATCTTCACCCCCAACGTGGACACCGGCGATTTCGTTATCGTTATAAATGCAGACAAGGTGCGTTTGACGGGTAAGAAGCTCGAGCAGAAGTTCTACCGTTATCACACCGGCTATATCGGCGGACTGAAGGAGATCCAGTACAAGGACATGATGGAGAAGAAACCCGTCCTCGCGGTGGAACTCGCGGTCAAAGGTATGCTGCCGAAGAACTCCCTCGGCAGAAAGATGTTCAAGAAGCTCAAGGTCTACGCCGGCAGCGAGCATCCGCACGCGGCGCAAAAGCCTGTGGAACTCAAATTCTAAGGTGAGGTGAACTATGGCAACGAAGAAAGCATTGAAGAAGAAATTGCAATACTGGGGCACCGGCCGCAGGAAGAAGGCGATCGCGAGAGTGCGCCTGATCCCCGAAGGCAACGGCTCCATCGTGATCAATAAGCGCACGATCGACGAGTATTTCGGCGGTTTGGAAGTGATGAAGCTCGTGGTTCGTCAGCCCCTGACCCTTACGTCCACCCTCGAGAAGTACGACGTCGCGGTCAACGTGATCGGCGGCGGTCCGAGCGGACAGGCAGGCGCGATCCGTCACGGCATCGCCCGCGCGCTCGTCATCGCGGAACCCGACCTCAAGTCCCAGGTCAAGGCGGCAGGTTTCCTGACCCGTGACCCGAGAATGAAGGAAAGGAAGAAGTACGGCCTCAAGAAGGCGCGTAAGGCTCCGCAGTTCAGCAAGCGTTAATCCGCCTATCGAACCAACAATGCACCGCACGGCACTCGTGCGGTGTTTTTGTTAGCGGGGAGCAGGGCGGATCGCCCGACAAAAGCGCAAAAAGAAAACTTCCCGAGAAATACCGAAAAAAGGGGGGATTTTCTATTGACATACCCGCGAAATACTTATATAATAATACAGTCGCGCGCATTTGAGGCTTCGCCTTGGAGCACGTCCTTGGTAAAGATAAAAGGGGGGTTCGAGCACACCCCGAAAAAAGGCTCAAAAACACATAAAAATAAGCACTTGCTGCTATGGCTCAGTCGGTAGAGCACGTCCTTGGTAAAGATAAAAGGGGGGTTCGAGCACACCCCGAAAAAAGGCTCAAAAACACATAAAAATAAGCACTTGCTGCTATGGCTCAGTCGGTAGAGCACGTCCTTGGTAAGGACGAGGTCACCAGTTCAAGTCTGGTTAGCAGCTCCAGAAAAACTGCCGAAAAATCGGCAGTTTTTTCTATATTTCAGCGGCTCAAAAATCGACGAAAAATCATTGGCTACATTTTTAGAGCACTTTGGCTACACGATTTCCGCTCTTTCGAAGGGTCAAATTGAGCCTCACTTTTGGCGCCTTTCCGAGACGGTCTAAAACTGCCAAAAACGACCCTTTTGGCTACATTTGGCTACATTTGGCTACACTTGGCTACACGAAAAATCGGGGCGATTCTCCGCCCTGAAAATAACCTGTGATACAAAACTTTTTTCGGATTGGTTTTTTGACTCTTTATTATCCTTGTCTTCAATGACCGATAAAGACTCATTCCTTCTATGAAAAAGTGCGGTCTCCCGCAAAGGGAAACCGCACTTGTTATGTTGGGGGGCAGCGCTTCTTAAACTGCCGTTCCAGTTTGTCCGTCGCTCGCTTGAAGAAACTCCTGTCTACGCTGTTGTAGGTTTGGATCGTCGTGGTGACGTTCCGATGCCCCATCAGCATTTGAATGACCTTTGGGTTCTCCTGCATCTCGAAGAGCATCGTGCCGTATGTGTGCCGTAGCGTGTGGAAATGGAAGTGGTAACTTTCCAAGCCGTTCTCCTTCATCAACCGAATGAACATCGCCCGCGTCCCGTAATAGGTGCGGAGCGTTCCCTCGTTGGTGGAGAAGACGATGTCCTCTCGTCCCACGAAGGAGACGCCCGTTTCCTCTTGGCGTTTCTTTCTAATCTCCCTCCACTCTTTGAGAATAGGGAGCAGCACGTCGGGGATCGGGACTTCGCGCACGCTCGCCGCCGTTTTGGTGTCCGAGATCACCGTCTTACGATCCACCACCTTATTGTGCTTGTCGATGACCGGGATCTCGGTGATGGCGTTGTCCACGTTGATGATCTTATTCTTGAAGTCGATGTCCTTCCATTTGAGCGCCAATGCCTCGCCGATGCGCAACCCTGCGAAAAGGCAGGTCATACAGATCGGTTTCAGCGTTTCGCTCTTACCGATGACTTCGATGAACTTCTCGCGCGCTTCGATCGGGATCGCCTTGTACTGCTCTGTCTTGTGTTCCTTGTGCTCGGCGCTCGACTTCACGATGCAATCTGCGACGGGATTATCCATAACGAACTTGCTCCGCTTGGCGTAGTTGAAAAACTGGTTCAGTAGGAACTTCACCTTTCGCACGGTGGCTAAGGAATAGCCGTCGAAGGTCATATTATTGAGGAGCGCCTGAATCGTGTTCGCCGTGATGTCGTTGAGCTTCTTGTCACCGATGGCGGGATAGATATGGATGCGCGCACGTATGAGATCGGATTCGAAGGTTCGCGCCGACACTTCCGCTTTCTTAAACGTGGTCATCCATTCCGACATCAGGACCTGTAAGTTATCGTTTTGCACGGAGGCGTGACCGCCTTGCAACTTCTCGTTTAGGATAGAGGTCATTTTGATCACCACGTCCGTGCGCGTCATGCCGTAGAAGACCTTGCGCACTCGCTTGCCGTCCCTGTCGTAGCCGACGGTGACCGACGCCACCCATTTGCCGTCCGAGCGCTGATAGACAGAGCCTTCGTTGTTCCCGCGGCGGGGAACCGTTTGCTTTTTCTTCTTTTCTCTCTTCTTATCAGCCATTGTCCTCTCCCAACATACTCTTCATCTGCCACGTGACGAAGCCGAGAATGCTCACCACCTGACGGTTGCCTACCTTCATCACGGGGAAGCCTTCGCTGTGCATCAATGCGCGCACGTTGTCTCGCCCGAGACCGGTTAGTTTCACGAGCTCCTCGCAGTCGAGAAAGGTTTTCCCGTACTGCTCCGAGAGCCGTTTGGTTTCGTTTGTTATCAATTGTTCTATCGTTATTTGCTCGATTCGTTTCCTCGCGTTCAATTTGCTTATTCGGACCGCGGAATTATTCCGCGTCCTTATCGCTCTGAATACTATCTTCCTTCTTCATTGCTTTCCTCCTTGTCTGAAAGAATAAGTATTCGGTTTTGTTTTAACTTCCTCACCGAAAAAGTCCTATTCCGCGGCAGGATGTCCGTGTTTCGCGTCTTCGCGCGTCGCGGCTGCTTTCAAAGCTTCATACCCCGCGACAATCAGTTGGACCTTGCTGTATCCGCGCTCTGACAAGAAAGCATTGATCTCCTCAAAAAGAGGGCGGGGCACCATTGTGCCGAAATTACCGCTGGCTTGCTTTCTCCGTTCCTTGTTTGCTTCTTCGTACTT